>ENA-OWOZ01000720-OWOZ01000720.1-bioreactor-metagenome-genome-assembly--contig:-NODE-720-length-37789-cov-13.524422_pt1 | contig 37789 bp, 38 predicted proteins | sample MGYA00238140_ERZ651804 | MGnify/ENA primary metagenome ERZ651804 (study PRJEB26910, sample SAMN07631232) | bioreactor metagenome | isolation source: Switchgrass digestor | place: USA: Dartmouth...
GAAAACTCACGGATTGCCGCGTCGAGGGCGGTTTTTGCCTTGATAATCTCCGTGTCTGGCAAACATGCGTTAGCGTATCTGTAGTTCTTCGCCAACCTGCCCAGCTTTGCGCAATCCTGCGCCCATTCGTTAATGTTGGGTTTCATTTGTCCTTCTCCTTCCTTTCTCCCCGCTGCCGGGGTTAGTCTGTTACCACTCGACAATCTCTTTAATGTCGCTGGGGTCTACAACCTTTACGCCGCCTGGAAAGCGGTACAGCGGCATGGGCTGTCCCTCGTTAAGCGGCTGTACTCCGGTTAATACTGCCTCATATCCGTCCGCAATAATGCGGAACGGAAACTTTGTGCGCAGTCGATCAATGTATGCGCCTTGCGACGCTGCTTTTTTATACTTTGTCATTGTTACAACCTCCTAAATTAAATTATGCTTTTGGGCTATCTGGGCTTGTGACCGGGCTTGCCACATTTTTGCGGGGTTGTGACCGCAGCCGGCTTTAACCGGCTCCGCATTACCGGAGGCTGTCGCCTCCGTCACTCTGCGCTACCAGCCGCGGACGTACAGGGTGCCCGCGTCGTCTTTGTGCGTCGGCGTGGCGGCTACGAGTCCGTGTGGTGTCTCGACGGCTAGGCCGCCAGCAATGCCGGCGTGAGGTACTACTTTGGTGTAGATGTCTTCGGCTTTGACAATGTACGTCTCACCGTCCACTTGCACTTGCGCGTAGCCGGTCCTGAGGGCTGGCTCCTCGCCGTCGTAGTCGATATACTGATCGCTCAGGGGCAGGATCTTGTCCTCTGGGACGTAGGCCTCGCGGCCGTCATACGTGACGCGCACTAAGTTTTCGATATGCTCAAGTTTTTTCATTTTATCGTCCTCCTTATGGCTTTTTGCGGGGTTGTGACCGCTTCCCGGCTTTGCCGGGCCCGCATTACCGGAGGCAACAGCCTCCGTCACTCTGCGTTTAGTCGTTGTCGTCAAGGCCAAAAACCGCGCGTCCGGCGGCTCCCATGCACCCAGGGTAGATACCATCGTTATCTGCTATGATCTGCCAGCCGTACTCGTAGCTTGTGAGCTTATCGTACAGCTGCTGTGGGGTGCAGCCGTCTGGGATATTGGACTCCCACTCATCCGCAACCGGATGGCTGCCTTCTTTGAGGGCTGCGATGTCCTCTTGCAGGTTGGCTGGGCTGTACTCGTAGCCGCTGGCATACCAGATGCAGGCGTCGTCGTCGTCAAAGACTACGAGATACAAACCTCCACCATTATCCTCGATAACTTGAAAACGCATAGTCATAATAAATACCTCCTTTTAATTCTACGGGGTTGTTTTGCCTGGCCAGTTTGGTCAGGCAATTCATTCCCATTCGATTTTTATTCGCGGGGTTGTGACCGCCCGGGCTGTGCGCCCGGCCCGCATTACCACCGGGCAAAAGCCCGGTGCCACTCTGCGAGACTGAATAGGATTATATGAAATTAATAATTTCCTCGTACTTTACTCGTTTTTGAATTTCATCTTCTGTACCCAGCATATCATACGGATTATCAAAGCCTTTGATTTGAACGCCTATGCATAATCCGGCATATTTTTGTTGAATGTGCTGCGCAAATTCGTATGCCTTTTTTAAGCTTCTTATCTTCTTGTGGTTTTTAATGGTGAAAATAGTCTTAAAAGGTTCTGATATAGTTTTTACTTGATAATACATGTTAAACAACTCCTCCTTTTTTATCGGTTGTCAGTAAGTGTGACAAAGTGTGGCTCCCTGCAATGATAGCAGGTCGCCTTTTCCATGGCCGCGTGTACCGCAGCCGCTAGGAACGCAGGAAGTTCTGCGTCCCATTCGCCTTTGTCAAAACAATTGACTTGCTCTATCACTGCATGAGTGTTTCCTTCCTTGTCCTCGAAGCCTGTTATTCTGAATATTTCTATTGCAAAATCTTCTCTGTGGTGGTTGGTTTCTATAATATAATCGCCAACTTCTAGAGTAACGAGTGCATGATGTGCATTTGCCAAATCTCCTTTGCGTCTAACATAGATGGCCTCCTTCGCTCGGCCGTCTATGCCAGCAATTATTGTGGCATTGCCAATATTGGTGCGGCCTCCTCCTGCTTCCCAATAAGCAGGAAAACCTTTCTTTGTTTTTTCAATTTTAAGTCTTTGTTCCATTTTTCCTTCCTCCTTTTGATTCGGTTTCCGCGTGTCCGCGTCGTCCTTGTTGTCAAGGTTCGTTCTTTCACTTATAGTATAGCACGACATCGCGCTATAGTCAAGCATAATTTTTCATGAGGATTCGTGCGTCTAGCTGGTCTTATGTGTATATAAAGAAAGTCGAAATTATCTGACAATTAAGCGCGCCACAGGATCAGATCACATCCTATTATATATCGGCGCAAGCGTCAGCGGCTTATGCGTCGGATCGCCGACTGCGGCGGCCAGGTGCAGTATGCGATCGCAGTGGCGGATCATTAGCACAGGGACGGCCTGCCTGCAGTGGGCCAGTGCATATACGGTATAGCCACACACGGCGGCAGACCGGCGCCAGTGGTCAGGTGCACATGGAGCATCAGCCTGGCAGTGCTGGTATCGGCACCGTAGGCAGCACATGTCAGGCCGGCGCCAGTGGTCAGCCAGGGCCAGTTACACGCAAGATTCAAATTCGGACGCTGCGGAAAGTTTTCGGACGGCGGCTGGCTTCCTTGGGCGGCGGCGGGCTGATTTTTGGTGCTATAGCACCACCCCCCGGGTATTTTTGTACCCTATACCCTATAGGCGGGCGGCGGGCAGTCATCTTTCACACGGGGCCCAAAATTTGAATTTCCCCAAAAGTTTTTGGAACCACTTTGAAATCAGGTCAAATTCAACCAGTTCATGCTAAAGACGGGGAAATATAGTGGTGGGGGAGAGGCAAAAGAGGGGAGGTGGGGGAGAGGTAAAAGAGGGGAGGTGGGGGGAGTGAATAGGGAAGAGGTAAAAGTGGGGAGGTGGAGGAGTGAATAGGGAAGAGCTGTACAAACAAGAACTAGCCAAGCTGGAAGAACTATTCAAGGACGTTGACCCTATCAAAGCGAGATTAACCGAAGGACTGCGGCAAGAAGCGGCGTTTTTGTTGGCTGAAAACGCTATGCTGAAGCAGCACATGCGGGAAACTGGCATGGTAAAGGTACACCCGGAATACCCGGAAGTTCAAAAGCCCACCGAGGCCGCTAAACAGTATCTCAAGAATGTGGGTCGCTACACAGAAGTTATTAAGGCTCTAAACAGCATTCTGTCTAAAGACTTAACCGAAGGCGATGATGAGTTTGCCAAGTTCTTGAAGGAGATGCATGGAAGTGGTTGACATTCAAAGTGCTACCATAAACGGCCAGCATTCGTGGTTTCTTGAATACGTGAAGGAAATTCGGGCGGGGAACATAGTCATAGGCAACGACTTGCGGATGCAGCTTGACAACCTGCTCGAAGACTTAGAAAGTCCGTGGTACGTTTACGACACTAAAGACGCTGTTTGGCGTATGCGGTTCATTGAGGGGTTTTGCAAACACACTAAGTCGCCATTCTATGGGCAACCGTTCATTTTGGAACTGTGGCAAAAGGCATTTATCGAAGTATTTTATTCGTTCAAGTGGACGGCAGAAGGCTACACTGAATACTACGGGGGAGCACCCCCTAAAGACTTCCTACGGCGGTTCAAGAAGGCGATACTTCTAGTCGCGCGCAAAAATGGGAAGTCGAGTTTGTGTAGTGCCATAGCCTTCGCCGAACTAATGGTGGGGCCGCCTGGCAGCGACATAGTATGCAGCTCAAACGATGATAAGCAAGCACGCATTATTTTCGACGAAACGGGCGTTATGCGCCAGCTTTTTGATCCGTTTGGGAAGCGGGGCACACATAAGAACCTGCAAGCCATTTTTAACTACAACACCAACAGTAAAATGTTCCGCTTGTCCGATAGAACCAGCAATAAAGAAGGGCGCAATATTGATGGGGCCATACTAGACGAGTCGCACGAAATGGTAGACAACATTATTGCGAAGTCCATTGAACAGTCCCAGTCCACGAAGGATGAACCGTGGTTTATCAACATTACCACGGAAGGGTTTGTTAACGATGGGTATTTAGACAAAGAGTTGAAATACGCGAGGGCGGTGCTAAGGGGCGACATTGAAGACCCTACGCTACTGTCCTTTTTATATACTCAGGATTCAGAAAACGAAATTTGGCAGGACGAGCGTTCCTGGATGAAGTCTAACCCTAGCTTGGGACGTATCAAGAAGCGGAAGTACATTATCGACCAGATGAACAAGGCCCGCTACGACAAGGGCGAACGGCTTTTCATGCTCACCAAGGACTTCAACTGGAAAATGGCCGTTGGCGAAGCATGGTTACTTCCGGATGAGCTGGAGAACCCCGCAACGTTCAACATTGAAGACTTGCGTGGGGCGATAGGCTTGGGCGGGGTGGACTTGAGTGAAACTACGGACTTGTGTGCCGCCAAGTTGTTAGTTATGCGGCCCGGGGACAACACCAAGTACGTTATTCAGAAGTATTGGATCCCTGAAGCCCGTGTGGAAGCCGGAAGCAAGGAGGACAAGCAGAACTATCTGGAATGGGCAAGACAAGGGCTTTTGGAAATATCGCCCGGAAACGAAAACGACTTCCGCCTAATTACCCAGTGGTTCGTCCGCCTGGTGAAAGAATTCAATATCCGGCCTTTCAAAATAGGCATTGATCGCTGGCAGGCCCATTATTTGATTAAGGAACTCGAAGAAACAGGCTTTGATTGCGTGAAATTGACATTCAACAAGAAGACGGTATCCAACCCTATGAAGCTGTGTGAGGCTGACTTGAAAAGCAAACTGGTCAATTATAATAACAACCCGATAGATCGCTGGTGCTTGTCCAATGTTGGTTTGGAAGTTGACAGTGAGGGTTTGATATTCCCGGTAAAGGTTCAGGGGTTGGCTAATAAGCGTATTGACGGGGCGGTGGCTTTGATTATTTGCTATATGATGTACCAGTGGAATAGGACAGAGTATTTGCAAATCATTAGGTAAGGGGGGCGTGTGCATGCTTAACCAAGTAATCCACGGGGACTGCTTAGAAGTGCTTCGCACGATGCCCGATAACTCAGTGGATGCGGTGGTGACCGATCCTCCGTATGGACTTAGCCGTGAGCCGGACATCGAAGAAGTGTTGCGTCATTGGCTTGCTGGTGACGATTACAACCACCGTGGTGGCGGATTCATGGGCAAGGAGTGGGATTCGTTTGTCCCTGGTCCTGCGGTGTGGAGGGAGGTGTGCCGAGTCGTAAAGCCGGGCGGTCACATTTTGTGCTTTGCAGGCACAAGAACCGTCGACCTCATGGGCATTTCCTTGAGGCTTGGAGGATTTGAAATCCGCGATTGTCTCCAGTGGCTTTACGGAAGTGGATTTCCTAAAAGTCATAATATAAGCAAGGCTATTGATAAAAGATTGGGAGGAACCCCTAAACGGGGTAGATTTCTATATAAAAATGGTAAAACCGCAGGTGGGGAGAGAATAGGTCAACTGGCTGGGGGAGCGAAGCACTACGAAACCATACCAGATACTGAACAAGCCCAAAAGTGGCAAGGCTGGGGCACCGCTCTGAAGCCCGCCAATGAGCCAATCGTGCTGGCCCGAAAGCCTTTGAGCGAAAAGACTATTGCGGAAAACGTGATAAAGTGGGGGACTGGTGGGCTGAATATTGATAGGTGTCGCATTGGCACGGAGGTACTTTACAACAACTATTGTAAGCCCAAACAGGGATATATGAGTGATAGTGAGGGATCTAGTGGAGGGGCCTTCAGCAAAGATGGTGTAAACATAGCCCAAGGCAGATTCCCCGCCAACGTAATACTTGACGAAGAAGCTGGGCGAATGTTGGATGAGCAACAAGAGGGTGTAAGCAGGTTTTTCTATTGCGCTAAGGCTTCAAGGAAGGAGCGGGGCGAGTTTAACAAACACCCAACGGTGAAGCCCATAGCCTTAATGGAATACCTTATCAAGCTTGTCACCCCGCCTGAAGGAATTGTGTTAGACCCGTTCTTGGGAAGCGGAACAACGGCTTTGGCCGCCCTAAACCTAGGGCGGTTTTTTATTGGCATTGAGCTTAACGAAGAATACTGCGAGATAGCCCGCAGGAGGATAGAACAGCACAAGACGCAGACTGAATTATTTGCATAGAAGGGTGGTGAACTGATGGCGGTAAGATCATTTTTCGCAAGGCTGTTCCCGAAGGCAACTGAACGAAGGCAAAGGCGTTTGTACGCCAGAATGCTTGACGGTTCTATACCGGTGTTTTCCAGCTTCGGCAGGGACATATATGTGAGTGATATTGTCCATGCCGCTGTCAACAGGGTGGCTGTGGAAATAAGCAAGCTCCAGCCGCGACACATTCGCACAGACAACGAAGGGCGAATTACAGAACCCAAAAGCGAATTCAACAGGCTGTTCAAATTCAAGCCTAACCCCGTTATGACAACGAGTGAGTTTTTAGAAAAGATGACTTGGCTTTTGTTCAAGAATTACAACTGCTTTATTTACCCTGCTTACGACATTGCGATAGACAGTCAGGGGAGGGCGTATAGGCGGTACACGGGGTTCTATCCCTTGAACCCCTTAACAGCAACGTTCCTACAAGACGAAACGGAACGCCTATTTGTGGAATTCGACTTCGGGGGCGGGAACAAGTTCACCATTCCTTACGACGATGTTATTCACCTGCGCAAGAAGTATTCGGAACACGAGTTGCTGGGCGGGGGAAAGAACGGACGCCCTGATAACGAGTCGCTGCTCCGGGTGCTGGAAGTAGAACATGCCATTTTGGAAGGTTTGGAGAAGGCAATTCCTGCCACACTAAACGTCCGTGGTGTACTTAGGGTAAATACTTTGATAGACGATGCGAAGCAAGCAGAAGAACGCGAACGCTTTGAAAAGGCTATCAAGGCAGGCGAGTCTGGTGTTCTTGTAACCGACTTGAAAGCCGAATACACGCCTTTGGAAATTAACCCGGCACTGATTGACAAGGAAACAATGGCCTTTATCCAAGACAAAATTCTTAACTGGGTAGGCGTTCCGCTAAAAATTTTGTCCGGGAACTTCACCGGGGAAGACTACCAGATTTGGTATGAGCAAGAACTCGAACCCCTTATTATCCGCATGAGTCAAGCGTTTTCGGCGTGCCTGTTCACCGAGAACGAGCTAAACCACGGAAACCAGGTTGTGTTCTACCAGCGGGACTTAATGTATATGAGCATGCAGACTAAGCTAAACCTGCTGAAAATCGCTGGTGAGCAAGGGTTATTAACCGACAACCAAAAGCTACAAATTATCGGCTATCCACCGCTTCCTGGTGAAGAAGGCAACAGGCGAACCATTTCTCTGAACTACATTTCTGTCGCCATTGCTGACGAGTACCAAATGAGGCGGGTAAAAGCCTTCCAGGACAGGGTGGCGGAGATTGAGGAAGACAATGATGAAGAAACCCAGGAAGAGGAGTGATGGTTTTGATAACGCGTGACAGACACTATAAAACCTTTGGGTTTGAACATAGGCAAGAAGACGACGGGCGCATGATGGTTTACGGGCGGGCCGTCGTTTTTGATCAGGAAACCGTTATCTACGAAATTGACGGTGTTCAGTACAAAGAAAAAGTCGATCCGCGGGCCTTCGATGAAGCCAAAATGGACGATGTTGTGCTCGTGGTGGATCATACGGGCAAACCGGCTGCCAAAACCAGAAATGGCACTTTGAAGTTGTTTATTCGCCCGGACGGTTTGTATATCGAAGCTGATCTGAGCAAGAACGCCACCGGTCGGGAACTGTTTGAGGACATCAAAAACGGTTTCTTCGACAGAATGAGCTTTTCGTTTACCGTGGCCGAAGACGACTACGACCGCGACACCCGAACACGCACCATTAAGAAGATAAAGCGTCTTTACGATGTGTCGGCTGTCACTTTCCCGGCCTATGAACAGACTTCCCTTGTTGCTCGCTCCTGGGCTGAAGCCCAGTACGAGATAGAGAAAAAGGCAGCGGAGGCTGCACGAGCGGCGGAGGTCGCTAAAGAAGCGGAGGCTTCTTCTAAGAACGCGGAGGCGTTGGCGCTTGAAAAACTTCGGGCGCAAATACTTTCCAAATTTTAGAAGGAGTGAACATCATGCTTGACAAGCTACAAAAAATGCTTACTGCCAAGGAAGCCCGCAAGGCTGAACTTGCAGAGAAAGTAAAGACAACCGAAGACATTCAAGAACTGCGGAACATCAGCGCGGAACTTGACACCCTAAACACCGAAATTAACGAACTGCGCAACATGATTGCAGAAGTGGAAAAGAAGGTTGGTGAGGAAGAATTCCGCAGCCAGAAGCCTGTCCCGCAGGTGCCAGAAGGCAAGCTGAACCCCATGGCTACCTTCAGTCAATTAACCACCGCCACCAAGGAGGAACGGCGTGAAGAAGATCCGTGGAATACCGTTGAGTATCGCAAGGCGTTCATGGAGTTTGCCAAGACCGGTAAAGTAACACCTGAGTTGCGGTCCGGCGATCAACCTACGGACGCATTCGCTGGCGTAACCGATCTGGCTGCTATTGTCCCCACCACAATTCTGAATGAGATCATTCAGGAGCTAAAAGTCCGGGGACAGGTATTCAACCGTGTGCGCAAGCTGAGTGTTAAGGGCGGAGTGCAGGTTCCCATCCTGTCCCTGAAACCCGAAGCTAAGTGGGTTGGCGAGGGTTCCGGTGTACGCCAGAAGGTGGAGGCCAAGGACTCTGTCACGTTTAGCTACCATGGGCTTGAGGTAAAAGTAGCCACTTCCTTGCTTGCCGACACCGTAACGTTGGACAGCTTTGAGTCCACCTTGAGGGATCTGATTGTTGAAGCCATGGTTGAGGCTCTTGACAAAGCCATTATTTCCGGTGATGGCAACAATAAGCCTCTTGGCATTACCAAGGACACCCGAATTCCTTCTGACAACATTGTAACTCTCAGCCCGTCCGAAATCGGCTCTTGGGCCGCCTGGAAGAAGAAGGTGTTCGCCAAAATGCCTTTGGCTTACAAGGCTGGGGCCGCCTTCTACATGGCGAGCGGCACTTTCGAGAGTTACATTGACGGCATGGTGGATCAGAACGGCCAGCCTGTCGGACGCGTGAACTACGGCATCACCAACGGCCCGCAGGAGCGTTTCGGCGGCAAGGAAGTCATCCTTGTTGAAGACGACGTGATCGCTCCCTACGATGACGCCAGTGGGCCTTACGGTTCCGATCCAGGTGACGTGATTGCCATTTACGCCAACCTAAACAACTATGTTATCAACTCCAACATGCAGTTGGCCCTGTTCCGCTACTTCGATCACGACACTAACCAGTGGGTGGACAAGGCCATCATGATTGCTGACGGCAAGCTGCTCGATCCGCACGGTGTTGTCATTGTCCGCAAGGGTGCCGATGAGGGCGGCGCGGGAAACCCTTAAACTCGTCCCTATCGGGGCTGGCGATAGGGACTTTGACTCTGGTACAGGAGGACGGGGAAACCGTAGGGTTTGACCCCGAAGTCCTGTACTACACAGCCACAACCACAAACGCCACCAACAAGATCACAGCAACCCCAGCCGATGAGGAAGCGGAAGTTGTGATTATGATAAACGGCAAGGAAGTGGCAAACGGATCGTCCGCCACGTGGGAGGGTGGCGAAAACGAAGCGGTTATCACGGTTACAAACGGGGACGCAGAAACCGTCTACACCGTGATAGTAACAAAAACCATTGGGGATTAAGGGAAGCCTTCGAGCTTCCCTTCCCTAAAGGCAGGTGGTGATATGGCGTTACTAACCCCTCAACAAGTTGCCGAAGCACTTGACTACGACAGCCCGGAGCAAGTACCGCCGAAAGCCTTCTCCTACGTTCCTGCTATTGAAGAATACCTGGCGGTTGCTACGGGAAAGCGGTGGGGTGACGAAGAACCGGTTGACCCATTGGCGCAAGCGACAGCCCAGGTGCTTCTTGTGCGGTGGTTTGAAGATCCGGGGCAAGTGGGAAAAGTGTCTGACCAAAGCCTGATTACTATGATTGGCATGCTCAAGGCGAAGGCTGGTGGTTAACGTGAAAAAACGCAAAAGGGTGTTCCGCCATCAAGTTGTTATCGAACAGTACACTGAAATTGGCCGGAATGAACTGAACCAGCCTATCCGCGACTGGGTGCCATTCGCCACTGTGTGGGCGGAAATTGATCCTCTGCGCGGGCGCGAATATTGGGAAAGCAGGCAAGTTGTTAACGAGCAAACAGTCCGCATCTCATTCCGCTATATCAAAGGCATTAAGCCCGACATGCGTGTTAGGTGGGGCGACAGGGTATTTGAAATAGAGTCCGTCATGAACCCAGTGGAGCAAAATTACGAGATTCAGCTTATGTGCAAGGAAAAGGTGAGTTGAATGCGGATTCGCGTAGAGATCAAGGGTTCTAAGGAACTCAAAAATGCCCTGAAGAAAATTCCTAAAAACGCCACCAGACGTTCGCTAGGCAAAGCGGCTAAGGCGGGCGCAGAACCAATTTTAAGAAGTGCGAAGCGAAAGGCTCCGGTGGATACCGGGCGACTTCGCGATTCGTTGCGTTCCACCTTTGCGTACCAAAGCTCCAGGGCAGTGAGGGTGCAAGTGGCTTCCAGCCTGAAACCGAAAAGAGGCTCTTGGCATTCTTACGATTACTACCAGGAGTTTGGTACGTCTTTCCACCCGGCACAACCGTTTATGCGTCCTGCCGTGGACGAGCAGCACGATAACGCAGTGGAACAGACACGCAAAACAATGGAAGAGGCAGTGCTTGAGGAGGTGAAGAAACTTGGATATTGAAGTAGCGCTGGTTGCTCATCTATTGGCCGATGATGAACTGACTGCGCTTATTGGGAACAGATTGTTCCCTTTGGCGATACCGGAAGGGGAAAAAACCCCTGCGGTGGTGTGGCAACGTGTCAGCTCGCCACGAACCCTTTCACTTAGCGGAAATTCCGCTGACAGCCCAAGATTCCAGTTTTCTGCCTATGCGGACGATCTAGTGCTTGCACGAAGGATCGCACAAGCGCTGAATAACGCCCTTGATTTCTTTGTGGGGGTGTTGGGCGACAAGATAAAGGCCCAAATAATACAGGCAGACTATCGGGATAGTTACGAACACGAGACGGGTCTATATCGCTCAGATGTAGACTTTTTCATTTATTACACAAATAAGAAGGAGTGAAAGTTATGTGGGGTATTGGAACTAAGTTTCAGGTAAAGAAAGAGGGCGAGTCCACGTTTACAGACATAGCCCGCATTCGTAGTATTACACCTCCGGGTGTAACCGCTGATATGGCGGACGCCACCGTTTTGGATTCCGAGGGCGGCGTCGAGGAAAAACAGCCAACCATTCTTCGGTTGGGGGATGCAACCCTGAATGTACTGTTTGAACCAGATGATGAAGACCAGAAGGCGTTTCTCGAACGGTTGGTAAACCGGGAATTGGTTACTTGCCGCATTGTCTACCCAGACGGGGATAACTACCTAGAATTTAAGGCTTACATTGCCGGATTTGAACCGGGCGAAATCACGTCAGATGGGCTTTTGGAAGCAACTATTACTTTGGCTGCTACCGCAAAACCGTCTTTCGGTAAAGAAAGTTAATAAGGGGGGCTTAACAGCCCCCTGCAACATTAAGGAGGTATAACCATGTCCAAGAAAGTTTACTTGACCAAAGAAGCTATTTTGGGTGCAAATGACGTTGAAGTCAGAGAAGTGGAAGTCCCTGAATGGGGCGGTATTGTAGGTGTTCGGGGTATGACTGGACGCGAACGCCAGAAATACGAGGAGTCTTTGCAAGGAAAGAAGGGACAAATAAACACCAGGTATGCCCTGGAAAAACTTGTTGCTTTATGTGTTGTTGATAAGGACGGGAACAGGCTGTTCTCTGACGATGACATAGCGGCATTGTCGAAGAAGAGCGCCAGGGCACTTATGCGTGTTGCCAAAGTTGCCACTGAACTTAGTGGGTTAACTAAGGAAGATATGGAGGAGATGGTCGAAAATTTCGACGAGACTCTCTTCGACGACTAGTCTTTGAATTGGCCGTTCTGTTGGGTATGTCGCCGGGCGAGGTGCTTGATAAGCACACAAGCCGCGAATTAACCGAATGGCAGGTGTATCTGCAAATGTATCCACAGGGCGCAGTTCGGGGGGACTTGCAGGCTGGTATCATAGCCAGCACTGTTGCCAACGCACACAGGGGCAAAAATGGGAGACGGTTCAAACCTGACGACTTTATGCCGAAGTTTGGTTTGCAGCAGAAGGAACAAACAGAAGAAGAAATACAAATGAACGCCCAATTGCTGGGGCAAGCGTTCGGCGCGAAAATGGGCAAGTTGAGCGAGGGAGGCTAGGGCCTCCCTTTGATTTATATGTGCGAAAGAAAGGTGGTGGCAAAATATGGCAACCGTTGCGTCGTTGGTGGTTAACCTAACGGCCACAACTTCACAGCTAGAGAAGGGTTTCCTTCAAGCAACCCGCCTAACTGATAGGTTTGTGAAAAGCACGAAGTCCGTTACTCGCCAACTGGACGAAATAGCGCGGTATGGGCGTAACGCAGGTTTAGCCTTAACCGCTATGAGTCTGTCCATTGGAAAGCTAGTAAAAGCGTCGGCGGATCACGAAGAATCGATGTTGCGGGTGAAAGCAGTCGCCAGGGCAACGGTTCAGGAATACCACGCCTTGAGTGCTGCGGCACTTCAAGCCTCCACAACCACGCGGCATTCACTGTCTAGTATTGGCGAAGGCATGAAATTTCTCGCGATGGCTGGATTCCAGGCTAAAGAAATCGCCGAAATGATACCTGTTGTAACTCGAATGGCTACTGCTGGTGCTGTGGATATGGTTACGGCTGCCGACATTACCACCAACATTCTAGCTGGTTACGGCATGGCGATAGAGGATTTATCAAAGGCGACAGACGTTCTTGTAGCGGCCTTTACTGGCGCCAACGTCAACCTGCAATTGTTGGGCGAAACGTTTAAGTACGTTGGGCCCGTGGCAAAAAGCGCGGGAATGGAATTTGAGGAAATTACCGCCGCTGCCGCTTTGCTCGGTAATGCCGGTATTCAGGGTTCGATTGCTGGTACGTCACTAAAGAGTGCTATCAGTAGGCTTATCAGTCCATCCAATACTGCTGCCCGAATTTTGAAACGCTTGGGTGTGGAGACTACAACGAGTGAAGGTAAACTGCGTAGTCTTGCCGATATTATCGATGATTTGAGCAAAGCCGGTGCCACCGCCGCTGACGTGATGCGCATATTCGGGCTTAGGGCTGGGCCTTCAATGGCTAGGTTGTTGGACGTGGGTGCAGACGCTTTAAGGCAGTACACCCAACGTTTGCGTGATAGTGAAGGTTGGGCTGAACTGATTGAAGCGGAGCAAATGCAGAGTTTCAACGCTCAGTTTGACTTAACGAAGAACATCATCCACGCTTTCAGCGTTGAACTTGGCGATGTTTTGCTGCCTTATATGAAGACACTCAATTGGCTAATTGGCGACCTTGTTGGCAGTTGGCGGGGATTGGATGATGCCATGAAAGACAACGTCATTCGCGTCGCTGTTGTTGGTGGCGCAATACTATCCTTCATTACCGTGCTCGGACTTGTTGCTGGCGCAATTTCCATGGTTATCAAGGGGTTCACTACCCTCGGTATAATTCTTGGCCTGGTGACGAGCGGGCCTGTGCTTGCTATTTTAGGGATAGCGCTTGCCATTGGGTACTTGAAGAAAGCCTGGGACGAGAACCTAGGCGGGATACAGGATAAGACACGCCAAGTTGTTGAATCGATTCTCGCCCAGTGGAACGAGTTAACGACCTGGTGGGAGACTAGTGACTTCGGGCAGGCGGTACGTGATGCCTGGGCTGATATTGTTGCAGTTTGGACGAGCGATGAACTCACTCTGCCACAAAAGGTTATCGAGACAGTATCCATCGTAGCTAATACCATCGCTGATCTTATCCCCAGTATTCGAGCGATTTGGGATGTATGGACTGATGATGATCTATCCCTTGCTGAGAAGACTTTAGCTACTGTATCAATTATTACCAGGTCTGTGTCTGGACTTATCGAGTCGATCACCACTTGGTGGATCAACACGACGGTCACATTGGCCGAAAAAGTCGTTACTATACTGGGTTTGAATCCCGATGAAAATGCTTTTGTCGGATTTCTACGGCAGTTACAAACCATTTGGAACAACGAAGAACTAACCCTTGGCGAGAAGGTCATCGAGAGTCTTAATCTCATACCTGGGGCGCAGGCCCTGCAGACGTTTTATCAAAAGTTAAGTGAGATATGGGCCAACGATCAACTCACGTTTGGGACGAAGGTCGTGGATACCATCGAACTTCTTGCCGACACAGCGATTGTGAAGATTGCCCTTGCAATCCTAGCGGGGGTTGCAGCGTGGAAAATCCTCCCTGCTGTGTATTCGGCTTTGTCTGCTGCCATTACGTTAGGGGCAGGCAAGCTAGCCGCGGGTGGGCTTGTGTTAGGGAAGATTGCAATAGCAAGCGTCCTCCTGGTGCTCGGTGCCGGGGCAATCGGATGGGTATTCGGAGATAAAGAGGGACGGGACGCTTGGGTAGAGGCAATCAAAGAGTCCATACGTCAGATCGATTTGGGCGAGCCTATTACTGTTCCTATTGCCTTAATGGATATTCTGCGGCTTACCTTTGACTTTGGCACAGAGGGACTACGAAAAGCCAGGGCAAAAGTTGCTGAACTTCGGGAAGAACTCTTGCTATGGGAACCGGGCGTAACAGAAGCGCCAGAATGGCTTCCGGACCTCGCGAAAAGCGCGCTTGAACTAGGCATATCTCTTGCCAAGCTTGTTGGTGAGGGCTTCTTATTGTTATTCGACATTAGTCAGTTGATAGGAGTCGCCATTGCCAAGGGTACCGTCGCCGCCATTAAAAGCATCATCAATTTTGGCAAAGAACTCGGAAGAGCATTCGTAGACGCAATTGTGGGCATACTCCCTGGTTGGCTAAAAGGTTGGCTGGGAATCGAAACAACGCAGCCGATCAGCAAGCTCCCTGAAGAAGAGGAATTGAAGCAGGCCATAGGCCTAGACAGCCTTGAGGTTGAAGTAGAACCCATCCCCGTTTTAGAATCTGTTACGCAGTTTGCGAAGGAACTTGCAGGAATGTATCCGCAGTATGGTTGGCCACATATCGAAGATGTTGCACTTGAAAAAGCTTTTCAGATTCTAGATTCTCCCACAGCAGTTTATGAAATAATGAATGTAGTCGACTCTTTCATATCAGAGACAGAGCGAATTGAAAACGCTATCGATGAGTTATCGAGAGAGATGGGGATTGACCTAAGAAGCATACCTGTAGAAGATATATCTAAATTAGTAGCCTTGCTCCAAAACGAGTACGAGTCGATATTTGAAGACATCGCAGAATATCATGGGATATCCCTAATAGGGTTAGTAAAACAATTAATTAACGATGAGGCGGTAGACAAAACCATCCCCACGGGCACTGAAGAGTTTGTGTCTTACCTTGAGGTTGAAGTAGAACCCGTCCCCGTGGGCATTGACAAGTTTGTGTCTTACCTTGAGGACAAACTCTCACAGATGAAGCTCCCGATTGATTGGCGTTTTCTTGCTGCTCAATGGGGACTGGAAACCGGCTGGGGGAAGTCGCTGTCCGCGCCATTTAATTTGGCTGGAATTAAGGGCACGGGTCCTGCCGGAAGCGTGACCCAACTGACACGCGAAGTGATTAACGGCAAAGAGGTCGTGGTTGAAGCCCAGTTCGCCGCCTTTAACAACATTGAAGAGTTTATCGATGCGTACCTCAAACTGCTAGAAACCTCCTACCCGCTGGCCTTGAAAGCGCGGTCAATCGAGGACTTTGTCGCCGGGTTGTTTAGCGGTGTAGGCGGCAGGCGGTACGCGACGGATCCGAAGTATGCCGACCTTGTTGTTGGCACTTACAGTTCGATCCTCAAAAGGGGGTTCGCCGAGGGTGGTTACACCGGGAACAGGCCTGTTGACGAAGTTGTCGGCGTGGTGCATGGTCAGGAGATTGTTATCCCTGCCTACGCAGTACGCAAAGGAATGACCGGGATTCTGGAATTCTTGGGTGTGCCGGGGTTCCAGGAAGGACGCGTCCCAAGTATACCAGGTGTATCGCAGGCCAGGGCAACCTTGTCGTGGATGCGGGATATATTCAACGATATAGCCGATGTGTTGCTTGAGGGACTGGCAACCTTGTTTGAGTATATTATCCGAGCAATTGAGGTAATTGCCCTTGCACTGGTTGGTGAAGAAAAAGTTGAAAAAATCAAAGCTGAGTTCCAATCGTTCTATGAAGGAATAACTGACTGGGTTCAAAAGATGAAGGTAACTACGCCTCCTACGCCTCCGGAACCGGAAGAAGGAGAAAAAGTGGACATCAAATGGTGGCAAGAATGGCTGGCGGATTTGGAAGCGGCAATGGAAGAGTTCGACTGGTCTTCGCCTATTAATAACTTCGTCAATACTTTGGCTAACGGGCTTGCTCAAGCCGAAAGCTACATGGCGCAGTTTGCTAGTGAAATAGTGCGCCTTATCAAACACGTCGTACAGGAAACCGAAGACGGCACTAGGCAAATTGTGTTTGACTTTGACAACATGATAGCGCAAATGGCGAACAGCCTTGCCACTATGCTCGCCGAAGCCTTTACGAACCTGCTGAGCGGGTACGACATTCCGCAACAACGCAAAGATCTGTTCCCGAACCTGACTGAACTACTTGACAACCTTGAGAACTACGCGAAGAACCAGGAACGGTTGCAGAAGCTGGTAATGGCGTCCGATCTTGCAACAATAGGTGGTGCAGGCGCGGGAGCGTTTATAGGCTCTGTGTTCGGACCACTGGGGACGCTTATAGGAGGTTTCCTTGGAGGTTTGGCCGGACGCAAGAGCGCGCAGGCCGCCACTAAACGCGAAATTGAGGAACTAACCGAAAAACTGAAGACGGACTTTCTCGCCATCCAGGAAATGCTCGGCACCACTATGCAGGACGTGGCCAATGCGCTGGGGCGGGCTTTTAGTGCCGATACCTACGAAGACTTCGTGAACCAATTTTCGCAGAACCTAGAAGACCAGGTGAGAAACGCCTTAATTACAGCATTCATGTCAAGCGACATTGTGCGTCCGTGGATTGAACAGTTAACCCAGGAAATGTCTTGGGCCGTGCTTGACTTGAAGCTGGACGATGCAGAACGTGACACTATTCTTGACTTAATGAGCAAAATAACCGACGCATCCAAAGACTTCTACGAGATGTTGAAGGAACTCGGCATAGCGACGGGCGATGTCGCGGATGGCATGAAGGAACTCAGCGGCGCCATGCGCAACGTACCGCAGGGCCTCAAGATCGTGTCTAATCGCCTAGCCGCGGCTGGATATTCTGTGCCTGGGCTTCACACCATGGCCTATGAAGAGCCAAATGACCGCGTAACCGAGCCAAAAATGGAAATCCATATCCACGGCAGTATCTACGGTGTCGACGAACTCAAGCGGGTCATAAAGACCACCGTGGCCGAAACCCAGCGCCGTGTGAGCTTAGCCACCAACGGAGTGGGGTGATGTGATTGGCGTATGCTACTTTCGACGGATATGAAATCCCGAGAGTTTACGACGTGCAAATAGAACACATTTTGGTTGGCGAATCTGCGCGGACTGCCGGGGGAAAACTCCGGCAGGACGCAATCGCCTACAAACGCAGATGGACTCTGCTCTGCCGACCAGTGCCTAAACACAGAGTTGACCCCCTCCTGTACCACCTGGAAAGCACTCTCTATGCCGAGGGTGCTTTCTGGTTGTACGGGATGGACGAGCCCGTATCGGCAATGGTCACCGAAGTGTCGGAGCAGGTAGTGGCTTGTGCTGGTGACGATGGCACTTGGCACAAAGATGGTAGACAGCTCACTATAACGGTGGAGGAAGTGTAGACTTGCCTATCATTTACTTAGAATCTGATGCTTACAGAGCGGACAGGGAGCTTGAGGACAAGATCATAGGAGATAGTGAGGATGTACTTGGCAGTAGCGAGGATAAGGCTACTAATGGGCTGAGAGCAATACTCGGCCATCCGCTCCAGCAAGTCCGCAGTGTGGAGCCTCTGAGAGTTATACGTTTAGGCAGTGTAGAACCTCTGAGAGTTGTACGTTTAGTTAGGAGGGGGCAACATGATTAGCATATACCAGCGTAACGATAGGCTGATACCGTTCAAGCTGGTAGATGAAACGGATACCCCTATCAATGTAGCGGACGCAGATGTAACATTTATTGTCAGCAAATACCCTAATCAGCGAGAGATAATGATCACAAAGACGGTAGCCAAAACCGAGCCGATAGAGGGGAAAATCGCAATTGAACTAACTGCCGATGATACTGATCTACCGGCAGGGCTCTACATCTATGAGTTACTGCTCATAGATGTAAACGGGCATAGATACACAGCTGATCAAGGGTGGTTAAATATTATCACCAGTATAGGAGAGGTGATTTAAGTGGCAGTTATACGATTGGGCAATTTGCTTTGGCGGCCTCATACTCGACCAATTAGTCCGGAAGATCCTGTGGACGTTAAGGACGTAAATACTGCCGACATTAAGACCAAGCTGGAGATGGTGCAAAGCGAGCTCGCACTTGTCAAAGCGGAGCTCCAGGAGATCAAGGCTAACCAGCTTTCGGGCGATCAAAAAGCCCAACTATCTGGCCCTAATATTATAAAAAAAGAAACGGTTATAACTCGCGGTGTACGGACCACTAGCCAAGATTCAGGTTTTATAACTCCGCCCGTTGAGGCGAGGGGATTTGTAGCTAAATTACAAGTTTACGGCATCACCGGCACGTTTGGAGCCGATGAAGGGGTTCGGCTGTCCATTTCTCATCGTCTCACCAGTGGGCCTGGTATTACACGGGTTTTTAGAAATATACGTACCAGATACCGGTCAACCAACCACGTCCATACATGTTTGTGGTTCCCTGGGTTAGAAAGCAATATCATATTGGATAATAGCGTTGCTTTGCAGGAGGTAGTGGGGGAGGGCGGGTTGATATTGATGGTTGGCTTGCCAGTGCACGATGGGTATGTGTTTTCGATAAATATTCAAGGCAGTTTCAACGCGGGGCAGGGTGTTGATTGTGATTTAGTTGTAGAGTGGTTCAGATAGGGGGGGAATATCATGGTAAACTATAGTTATACAGAGACTGCTAGCAAATCCATCAAACCCAAAGGAGAAGGTTGGGAATACTGGAGTGACAGGGTTTTGCTTGATGAACAAGGGCAAGAGGTCGAAAGGGTCGCAGTCTGGCGTAGGGATGCCGTTATTTATGGCTACACCGAAGATGAAGAAGTAGAGGAATAGAGCAATATACTTACACTTTAGTTTTTGACAGAGAAGTTAGTAAAACACGAGAAAGGGGAGAGAACCCCTTCAATAAACTCAAAATACATCTAAGGGGGCGATGGACAATGCTAATTCAAGGTAAAGACCCGTCGGGTAAAGTTATATATGCGAACGTTACGGAAAGTGGCGATCTGAGAGTTCAACTATCTGGCACTACAGTTGAGCAAGGAGAAGTCGCAAGAGATGTGATAGTTACACCAGGCTCTGAAGTAATCGCTTATACAGATAACAACAAATTAGCAGCAGTAGCCCTATCAGTAGTAGTAAATGCAAAAACGCCTCATAATTTTAGGCTTCGCGTTATAGAAAGGGTAGCAACTATCCCAGGATACTCTAGCATATATTTTGATACCAACCTCCCATCGGAAGGGAAAGTGATAATAGCAATGCCTAAAAAAGCATTATCTGCTAACCGGATCATAGAATATAGGATTAGCAATCTTTCTGACATAGACCAAAGCTATGCAATTGCGAGGGGGCTATGGTACGTATGAACTTCAATAATTTCAAACAGGTCGAAGAGGGAATGATTCTCAACCCATTTGCGGGGCTTATAGATGGACAGTGGCTAACTGGGGTAACATCTGTTGGTTTTTTACAAGATAATTTCGGGCATTGTAAAAACCTAGACGAGTGTATCCAAGCTACTGAATCAGAGGGGCTAAAGCTGTTTTTTGAGTACCTCAAAACGCAGCAATAGAGCAATATAGTTGGACTTTTAGGGGGTGGGTTTTCCACTCCCTTTAGTGATTGGAGGTGATATCGTGATACCAACCAACCGCCAGATACATGCCAAACTTGAAATTATACGCCCCAGCGGGCGGGTTGATGTAACACCTTATCTGGAAGCGGCGGAAGTTGAGCTAGGCAGCATTGAGGACTTAGGCACCGGAACCGGCGCCGATATTGGAGTCCGCACTCTCACATTTTCACTCCGCAACGATGGACAGCACGTGCAATACTGGGACACAGATACCTTATTAGGGGACAGCGAGAAAGTGTTGGGGGACACCGAAGATGGTGTGGACTTAACCGCAATAATTGGCGCCGGCAAGTGGGCACGACGCAGCTTCGCGCCACGTGACAAACAGAGCGATTGGAACGTGGTTGCCGGTGAGTGGGAACCTTTATTGTGGCCTTATCGGGGAGTGGTGTTCCAAGTCGCGGTAACCGCACCAGGAATGGCACCTAACAACTGGATTACTCTGTTTGAGGGCTACCTGGGCGACAATATCACCACAGAGCCGCATAGGGTTACAGTGCATTGTAGGGATAAGTCCAAACGTCTGCAAGACGCTTACATTGATACCCCCAAAACCTACACGGGCCCAATGGCAGCAGAAACCCTTATCCAGGCGATTATCAATGATTACGTTGAAAATCCGCCACAACTGTACTGCCCTGTTCCCAGCGGGATCACCTTTGACGAGATGAAAGTGGAGTACGTTTCGGTGTGGGACGCTATCCAAAACGTGGCCAAGCAGATGGGGTGGTTCCTTGGATACAGGTGGAATGGAACGAGTTACGCTTTAACCTTCATCGAACCACCAAGAAGCAAAGATGTTGCAGATTTTCACTTTGATTGGGAAGATGATTTTTATCAAGAAAGTTTAGACATCGGAGACGCAGACATAAGAAATGCCTTAACTTTGTCTTACCGAGATAAGGAAACAGGCGAAAGAGTGACGTTAAGTTACAGGGATTTCCCTCAACTTAAAAACCAAGAATCAATCGACGAATACGGTAAGCGTGCAATGCAAATCGAAGAGGCTGACACCAGCCTAATTGATACGCAGGAAAAGGCGTTAGCATTTGGTGAAAAGTGTATTTGGGACTTATCAGAACTCAATGCAACAGACAGGCTTGTTTTACCATTTTTCCCGTGGTTAGATATTTTCAGCACCTTTACAGTTACAAATCCGCTTATCAGCAGCACGACTGATTTTTACGCTGTTCAAAACATCCGTCATAGCTTAAGGTTTGGGGAGGACGCAAGATTTCGCACAGAGGTCATTGCGACCACTAGGGTAGTTGGTGCTAAAAGAAAGTGGCTAGACATGGAAACCAGGCCCGGAAGCCCTGGTGATCCAAAGAAGCAAGGCCCGCCTGGACCGCCTGGCAAAGATGGATACACCCCACCGATACCTGCTGATCCGGTGTGGGGCAACTATCGTCTCACAAAGGATGGGCTTTTGCTAACATGGAAGAAAGCGGCCGATGCTACTGATTATGAAATCCGGTCAAATCTCAACTGGGGCGATTCTGACGGCATTTTGTTCCGTGGTTACGATCATCAGGCGGTGATTATGCCTTGGGATAGGCAAATGACGCTGTATATGCGTTCTCTAAACAGCGCCGGCGAATACAGCGACAACTATGCCACGCTGGACGTGGATCTGCAAGCACCACCTGCTCCTAACCCAGTGACAGTCGAGGCGTTTTTTAGTGCCTTGAAAATCACTGTTAATCCGGTCAGCGCTGATGGTATTATCGGGTATGATCTGTTGATCACCAACACCGATACCGGCGATACAGAAACCGTGCCATTATCAGGTGCCGGCACCCTTACTTATCCAGTTGAATCCGGCATCGTCTATGTAATCCGGGCAAGAGCCAAGGACATTCTTGGTTATGGCGCTGAATCAAGCCCCGTACAGGCTGAATCGCTGCAGTTATCCAGCAGGGACATTCCCGAGGAGATAATCGAGCCAAGCAACCTAGTTAAATCCCTGCGTGAAGACATTGACTTAATTAAAGAGATTGACCAAAGTCTTGACGCAATAATCCAAACAGTTGGAGATAATGAATCAGGCTTGGTGGGTCAAATGGCGCTCCTAGCCGATCAATGGACAGTAAAATTAAATGCTGATGGCAACGTTGCAGGCGTGGGACTAGTCTTTGATGATAACAACATTTCAGAATTTGCGATAGTTGCCGATAAGTTTAGTGTAGCGACACCTACAGGTAAGCAAAACGTATTCACAGTAATAGATGGTAAAGCATACCTTGTGGGGGATATGATAGCAGAAGGTTCTATATTAGCCAAGCACATAGAAGCTGATGAAATAAAAACCTTACTCCTTAAAGCCGAAGCTGGATTTTTTGATGAAGCCGATATACTAAAAATAGATGCACAACGTATATATGTAGGAGATAACATTGAATTAGGGGATAATAGGGTTGTTGTAAAGGGTAATCCAAAGCAAATAATTAACATTACAGAGGATACGTATACTTCAGGGTGGGGGCCTACTGCAGAACAGAATTTTTCAACAAGCGATGTTCTGATGGCTGGGGAGTATGCTTCTGAAACTTTTATGAAAATACCATTGCCTAGCGATATAATCGCAGTTGAGAAAGCAACTATTTGGCTCTACGTGCGGGGCGTCACTTTAGACACAGAATGGTCTTCTGGATCTTTTGAAATTGCGGCTGTTGGAAGTGACTGGGATTACAAAACACTAACACATAACAATAAACCATCTAGCCGGCAGCGTGTTATACCATTAGATTCGCAGATTGAGCTTTTACAGCCCGGAAAATTTATAGGAATAGACATAACAGAGATAGTAAAAGACTGGCTATCTGGCTCATATCCGAACTATGGAGTAAGGCTGAGGTTTCCTAGCACATTATCTATACTAATAATGTCGTCATCAAGGGCAGCTGAGGCTGAAAGACCATATTTGGAAATCAGTTATCTTTCTGAATCCGCACCAAAAGAAACAAAAGTAGCAATCGGCAACTTACAAGGATTGCCTTGGCAGGGTGGAGTTATACCACAAGGAACATATGGGCTATATACGGTAGATGGGTATTTTCAAGGTGATATATCAGGCTCATCTGGCGAGTTTGCAGACGGCAAGATACGTATAGGTGATATAAGTGGTAAACCATGGGGTAACGGGACATTGCCTGCCGGAACAAAGGGAATTTGGGGAGAAAAATCAGGTATATTTTTGCGAGGGTATCCGAGATTGATACTAGTAAGCACAGGATTCGATGAGGACCGTATAGATCTTAGCAGCTACACCGACCTAGCAGACCCGCAAATATTGGTTATCCCAAAGGAAATAACCACAAACACTACCGCGGAACCGGGAGTCGTTTCAATTTTTGTAGATGCGGAAAGAGATCCGACTAACCCTAAAATCTTTACTTTAAAAGGCAAATCGGTAATTAGAAGCTCCATCAATTCTCTTGGTAGTAGAGCTATGACAACCTCATCGTGGGAACTGATTTTACCAACAACATTGACAGCCGGTAAAAGAGGTGTGGAAACAGATTTATTTGTTGTCAGACCGATGTGGGAAATCTATTACGTGGGAATGCCCATTTTTGGTTACCCGCCAATTAACGAAGGTGCTAGATTATGGTTGGACATTACAAACCAATTTGATAGCAACGGACAACCCATAAATTGGCAGAATGTAAACAGCGCAACTTTTACTCATTATGGCGAGGGTGTTCTTAACTGGGATATAACTTTACCTAGCAAGGGAATTTGGGCAATGAGGATTAGAGGAGCGGGAGAATACGAAAGTTACGAAGATTTTTTAGGTAACACTATTGACGTTTACGCAAGAACAGGATTGAATAATGCCGGTTACCGGGCAAATGATAAATACCTATACGCCAACGGAAACTTGATTACTGATCCGAATCCAGCGAACGTGCCATCGGGAATGAGTTTAACATACTTTGTGTTTGACAAAGGATAAAAAAGACCGTCACTAAACACAGTGACGGTTGCTATTTATTGTTGATCTTCCCAATCAGGCGAAGGGAATAACCATATATAAGGCAATTCTTCGCCACTTGCAAGGTTCGGGAAGTATGAAAAAGGGTTATAGACTTGTGCGTTGTACGTTATGCTGAACTGATAGTATAACTTAACCGGCTCATTAACTTCTGGAAAAAACCGATTCGCTCCCTTCCACGATGTAGTAGACCATGCTAACCATTCTAAGTATGGAACGTAGTTTCTACCGTTTCTGTTCCAAGGTGCTAACGCTAAATATACTTGGTAATGCAGAGCATCTCCAAATTCTGAAGGTAATAGTTTGAACTGCTCTGTTGAACCACCACTATAAACTTTCTCAGGAACATCTAGTAAATAACTCAAATCTTTCAATGTAAGGTTCGTAGTAGTTACTTTATCGGCTGGCACGTTTACTGTTGTTTCGTCTATTTCAAACGTACCTTCTTGGACATAAAAGGCTGTAACTTTATACTTTTTATCGGCAGGTACAACTTCTGATAATGTATATCTTTCTTCGGTGGATACAATTTCATCGAGGGGAACATCCCGTATGACGGAATAGATAACTTGCCCTTGCTCATTTGTCTTCCAGATACGTACTTTTACGACTTCTGGTTCACCTTCTTCTGGTTCACCTTCGGCCAGTGCCTGTACAGTATTTTCTGGTTCACCTTCGGCCAGTGCCTGTACAGTATTACGCTTAACCACCACGTTAAGCACAGTTGGGCTACCGTCATAGACGGGCCGCTCGGCACCGATGCAACCGACAAACAGCATTACTATCAGCAGTATGATTGGCAGTCGTTTCATGCCGATCACTTCCTTTGTTGATATTTTATATGTTAAATTTACCATATTTATATTTATTTGACAATAGGCAGCGGTTCAGAGTATATCTAATGGTTGACAATTTATTTACAAATACAGCGAAACAGGTATATTTGAGTAAAGGGGCAGATTTTAATGCCTGCCTACCAATAAAATAACATAAAGGAGTTGGTAACTTGAGTAAAAAAGCAGAAAAGAAATCAGCAATAGAATTGCTTGAAGCAAGAATTGCAGTGCAGGAAGCAAAGCTGGTAGCTGTGGGTAACGCGGCTATCGAAGCTAAGCTGAAATTTGAAGAGTTATCAGAGCTAATTGCCGAAATGCAAGAAACGGAGGTGGATCAAAGGGAAATTCAAAAGGTTATTGACCGGGCAGAAGAACATAAACAGGCAAACATCAAAAACTACCGGGAGTATGAGCAATTGAAGGTGAAACTAGAAGAAAACAAAGAAATGCTAAAAATATTGAAAGGGGAGGACTCTATCGACCGATAGGGTTATTTTTATGCCTAAACTAAACTAAGGAGGGCGATTATGGAAAATAACGGGCTTATCAAATCGACACTTGCAGCAGGAGCTACAATGCTCCACTTTTTATTTGGAGGGTGGAGTTTGCCATTGCAGATACTGGTTGCGGTTGTTACCATTGATTATTTAACTGGTCTGGGTGCCGCATTTGTAGGCAAGAGGCTTGATAGCCGAATCAGCACCAGGGGGATTATCAAGAAAGTATGCTTTTTCGCTCTGGTAGCTCTCACTCATCTGCTGGACAAAGGCACAGGCATGGATGCTCCCGTCCTCCAAACAGCGGTGATATGGTACTTGATCGGGAACGAGGGAATCTCAATCACCGAGAATCTCGCAGAAATTGGGGTGCCGATACCAAAGAGCTTGCTGGATGCTCTCGCTAGGCTCAAAAAGGAGGATACAAACAATGAGATCCATTGAAGACCAGTTGATATTACACGAAGGGTTGCGGCTTGAGCCGTACATTTGTCCTGCTGGGTATTGGACTATAGGCGTAGGACGAAACCTCGAAAGCAAAGGGTTGACCGGTACCGAGCAGAAGTTTATCTTCGGCAGGGACGATTACAGCAAACAAGAAGTGATAGAACTTCTGAAAAAGCGCGGGATCACGAAAGATGAGGCGCTTTTTCTTTTGCGTCGAGACATCGAGGATGCAGTCCAGGACCTCAAGAACTTCGACTGGTTCGAGGCGCTTGACCCTATCCGCCGGAAGGTAGTCATCGACATGCGGTACAACCTCGGCCCCACCCGCTTCCGGGGCTTCAAAAAGATGATCGCTGCCCTGGCCCGGGGTGACTACAAGGCAGCTGCTACCGAAATGGTGGACAGTGCTTGGTATCATCAAGTCGGCACCAGAGCACGCCGGCTTGTGGAGATGATGAGGACGGGTGAAGATTACACAAATTAAAGGAGGATTATCATGTGGGAAAGATTTGTTGTTAGCCTGATTGAGATCCTCATCCCGTTGATTGGTTTGCTAATCACCGCTCTTATCGGTCTTGGGATAGCGTATCTCCAGGCTAAGGCACAGGAGATCAAGCATAAGGCGGCAAGGGACTCGGTGCAGGCGGCCTTGGTCGAAGCCGAGTATCAGGCGGCAAATGCGGTTAAGGCGGTGCAGCAGACTTTAGTGGACAAGTTCAGGAAAGCGGCTGAGGATGGAAAATTAACAGATGACGAAAAGCGGTTGGCTCTAGAGGCGGCCAAGGAAATATTTTTGAATAGCATTAGTGTGGGTGCGCTTGATACGCTTAAGGCGGCCGTCGGACCGGTGGAAGACTGGCTGACGGCACTGCTGGAAGCAAAGGTGCTAGAGCTCAAGCAAAGCAAGGTCGCAGGTGAGGTGGAGAAGCTTGCAAACCCTACCTGATCACAACCCAGCACTTGGGCCCGGTTGAGTATGGGCTGACAGCCGGCGGCATCGGTGCCAAGATGGCTGTCAAACTGTCAGACGATGCCCGGCTTCAGGTGGGCGGCGAATTGAAACCTGATGGTCAATGGTCGGCAGGCGTAAGATTGCGGATTAGATTTTAGGCCCCGGAGAAATCCGGGGTCTTTTTTTGTGCCCCCAAAAAGTCAGAAAATATAAACTTTATGCGGGGATACAAAAAGCCTGCTATACGGGTTTTAACCCAACAAACAAATTTTTGGAATACCCTTGACGATACCGCGGTATCGTGGTACAATATAGACAAAGATAAGGCTTGCAAATCAAAAGGAGGAGAAAAAATGTTGTATAGAATTAATTATCCTAATTTAGTTACAGAGATCCAGGGGCCAGCATCTGAATCAGCCGTCTGCCCGTATTGCGGGCGAGTGTTTGACAAACGTGTCAAATACACTTTCCAGGACGGACTTTCAAAAACTAGTGGGTTTTGGAATCCCACTGAGCAGCTGCGCATCCATGTAATCAATGAGCATGACCACGGGTGCGCAACCCACACCCAGTTTGAACGGATTTGGCCACTAATCAAGTCCGGTCACCCGATTAAGTACGGCCGTGTCATTGTTACTAGGCACCAGGGCCTAGTAGAGTGGCTGCGGCTAAGAGGCATTGAAGGTGAGGTTATCGCCCACGCCACCGAGGACGATGTAAGGGGGAAAGATGTTATCGGCAATCTGCCGCTACACCTTGCTAGCGTTGCCTTATCTGTCACAGTGGTAGATATGCCCAATCTACCACCGGAATTGCGGGGGCAGGATCTGTCTCCGGAACAGATGGACGAGGCCGGCGCTACACTGCGCCGTTATGTGGTGGTCGGCGAGCCAGCCACCCTTGATCCGATCGCGGTCGGCAAAGATGTAGTAACCGGCTTTGGTTACTACGTTGACGTTGGAGGCTTCGGATATGATAGTGTTCACATCGCCGTCTATGATAACGACGGTGAGAAGGTATATGAGGATTATTGCGGCCGGTAATTTCCGGCGGCCAATTGCAGACTGACCGGGGGAATAATCCCCGGCAGTAATGCGGGAGCCGGATTCCGGCTGCGGTCACAACTGTATAGGAGGGCAGTAAAATGTACGAATCAATTCATGTAAGAATAACCAAAGAACAGTACGAGTGGCTACGCCGCTACTGTTACGAGAACAGGGCAGCGCAGGCCGAAGTAATCAGGGGGGCCTTGGAACTGTTTAGACAAAAAAAGGAGGGTCAAAACATGGTTGGTGGATTCAGGTGTTTTGGATGTGATTGCGATTATACGGAGGGCTACTGGCTTGAGATTCGGGGAGAGGAACCCTACTTCTACTGCCCCGAATGCGCGGAGAAGGCGAATATCATCGGTCGGCCTGGAGTTTATGAGCACGGGCCCAACACTGTGGTGGAGGTAGTGGTGCTGGAAACCACCGAGACTGTCGAGAGCGCGGATGGCCATCGATTTCAGAACTTCGAGCCTGTCGAGCGATTTCAGCTCGTTATCCCGGTCGGCGATCCAAAAACCGCAGTGCGGATAGCCATTGACGAAGTGGAGGCCCGCGGCTACAACGTGATACCCGACGACCAAGGTGGCTGCAACGAGTACGTCAGCGTAAGCGGTGGCGAGGACTACATCGCGGTCACTGTCCAGCCCAAGTAGCAGTACAAAGAAAACCCTCGCCAACTGGCGGGGGTTTTTCTTTGAGCACCCATCTGGCTATTGTCTGCAACAATTAGTCCAGGCTATAATAAATACACTGGTCGGTTTCGGGGGCCACGCAGCATTAAAGTTGAACTTCTCCACCTTACGCTTCGCTTAGAAGGTGGAGATTCTCGCTTCATCAGCCTCGTAACCTACTACCTCCACGAGCCTCACATCGGGTCGTTCCAACCCTAGTTTAAGTTTATATTAAGCCGTTAAGCCTAATTCCTTTAATCCTTGATTGAGTATATTTATTGCAGCATTGTTGTCTCTATCGTGCTTAGTATTGCATTGTGGACATATCCATTGTCTTATGTTTAAATCTTTTATATCTACATTTTTATACCCACAAACATTACATGTTTGACTTGAAGCATAAAATCTATTGATTTTATGATATGTTCTACCGTACCAATTAGCTTTATACTCAATCATTCTTGCAAATTCAGACCAAGAAACATCATTTATTGCTTTTGCTAATCTATGATTCTGAACCATACCTTTTACATTTAAATCTTCACTTATAATCAGTTGGTTTTCCTGAATTATACGTGTAGATAATTTCTGTAAAAAGTCAGTTCTTATATTTCTTATTTTTTCATGTAACTTAGCAATCTTCTTAGAATGTTTCTTGTATCTGTTACTGCCTATCTTTTTTCTTGATAATTGACGTTGAAGTTTGATAAGTTTCTTTTCATATTTAGATAATATTTTGGGGTTATTAATTATCTCTCCATCTGATGTAACCATATATTCTTTAATGCCTAAGTCAAATCCAATAGCATTATTATTTTGTGGTAATTCTTGTATTTCTTCTTCGACTAATACTGATAGGAAATATTTATCTGTATTAGTTTTAGATATAGTACAAGAAGTAATTCTACCATTGAAATATCTGCTATTAGCAAATTTAATTAATCCAAGTTTAGGTAGTTTTATTTTATTGCCTTTAATTTCAATGTTATTATTTACATTTTGTGTTCTATATGACTGTTTAGGATTCTTTTTAGTTTTAAACTTCGGAAATCCTACTTCTTTTTCACCATTTTTTATACGTCTAAAAAAGTTTTGATAAGCAGTATCTAAATCTTTCAATGTTTGCTGTAGGGAAATACTATCAACTTCTTTGAGCCATTCATATTGATTTTTAAGATTTTTTAAATCATTAGCACAAGCATTATAGCCTATAGACTTTTGCTCTGTTTTATATAATTCAATCTTTTTATTGAGATAATAGTTATATACAAATCTACAACAACCTATAGTTTTATTAATTAACTCTTGTTGCTTTTTGTTAGGATATATTCTATATTTATAGGCTCTTAATATTGTTTTCAAGTATTTCACCTACCTTTCTAATTTTATTATAATATTATATTTATATTTTGTCAAGCACCAATTCATCTCCCACTTAAAGAAGTGGGAGTATTCTTGGTGATTTAAAGATAAATATTAACCCTCCCAATACTTTTTAGTTGATTTTTACAGAACTAATTTCTTGACCTTTACGATTATAGAATTTTAATAAACCGCTCGCTGAATTATAAACTGCATTATAAAAGAAATTTTCATTGACATAATTATCAATAAAATCAATAATTTCGCTTATAGTTATCTTACCATATCCAGTGTCAAATATAATATTACCTCGTCCAGCATTTATCCGCATATCAAGCTCAGCCATTATCTCTACACCACCATAAGAAGAGGTAATAAGTAAATCTTGATAACCACCAATAATTAGGTTTGCTTCGCTGTCTGTCCGTATTATATTATCACCACCAAAACGAATTGATTTATTTCTACCATCATATGGATTTCCAACCAAAATATTATTCCCAACAGTTATATTTGTATCAACATTAATAGTTGCCCCAGTAATATATGCTCCACTAATTTCACCGCCAGTAATATTTGCTCCACTGATATTACTACCTTCTATATTTCCTTTAAATGTTCCCGATTCCGCATATAAATCACCATTGCTGTTTACTCTAAATTTGCCATAACCAATATTAATACTTCCTCCTGTAAAACTACTTGCTTCAATATTACTACCTATAATTGATCCATCGATCAAAACTCCACTAAATGTACCAGTTGAACCAGTAATATCTCCTTTAAAACTACCACTTCTAGCAGTTAAAACACCATTACTATCTACTCTAAAATTGCCATTACCAATATTAATACTACCACCAATAAATGTACTGGCTTCAATCTGTCCTGTGAGATGTAAATTGCCATTTGTATCAGCATAAAAATTATCTGTCCATCCAGCAGCACCATTAGATTTTTGCATTTTAAATCCATTGTCGGGATTTAATATTATCTTATTTTTACCATTTTTACTTGTTAAAGATAATGACATATTGATTGCAGACATACCATTCCCATCAACTTGAAATGTACCTGTTTGATTTTCTATAATAAGTTGATTTCCTGCTATAAGTTTACCTACTACGTGTTCTGCAATTATACCTCGACTTGAAATAGCTGTCTTAGCAGTATTCCAACCATCATCAGTAAATACTATTAAATTTCCTATCATTTTTACTTGTTCGATAGGATTATTTCCATCAGTAAGCAATATCCCTCTATCATCAATAATTATCTCTTGATTATGCCCTGCCAATGCTTTTTGTTTTGCCAAATCTAATTCATTATTAATATAATCCAACAACATACTTTGGTCTTTGCTATACTTTCCATATTTATATTTTTCAATATTAATAGTTGTACTAGAAGATATAGCATTTTTAAGCAAATCATTTAAATATACTAAAGGGTCATCTAATGCACCTTTATTAGAAAATTTTAAATTAAAATCATTAGCTTCTTCTGCATAAGTGAACTCAACAAGTCTTACTTCAAAATAAGTATTTAATTTACTATGTTCAATATTTACAATATCTCCCAAGCCAAAGAACACTTTATCCCAATTTTCTTGATGGTCAAGACATTTTAAAAAATTTATAGCTGTAATTTCAAAATTTATAGCAGGTTGAGCAAGTTTTAATAACATTTTTTTTCCTTCTTCATACAATTCATTAACATCATAATAGTTATTATCTTGCCATGTTTTTTCAAACACAAAATTATTTAATTCTGCTCTTTGTTCTTCTGTAAAATTATTTTCTATACTAATTTCCTCTTTCAGTTGAGCAATTAATAAATAAACATCATCTATTTCTTTTTGTTTATTATTGATTTCTGTCTGTTTATTGTCTATTTCTGTTTGCTTACTTCTTTCTTGTTGTCTCAATTCACTTAAATCTACATTCACTGATCTACTATTTATTTTGATAGCAACATCAATACTGTCTTGAATTTGCTTTAATTGCATAAGCAAATCACTTAATTGATTAGTTAAAGTAATCATTTCGTTATTTAATGTTTCTAATTGATTCAAATACCCTTGAAAAACAGTAGATTTTAAATTAATTAAATTGCTATATTCATTTAACGCATTAATCAAATTTTCACTCATAAAATCAGTAGTTTTGTAATAATCAAACAACTCAATATAATCTTTTCCTGTTGGATTAACACTATGTATTGATATATTTTCACTGCCATAACATCTAAGCCTTGTTACTACTTCATCATAATTTGGTTTTAATTCAAAATATTTAATATAATTATTTTCAGATAATACAAGCCCTTTATTTTGTCCAATATCTTCTAATTTTTTAACATTAATAATGTAATTTACTGTATCAAATTCAAAAACACAACCAAATGATAATTGTATGTCAGTTAAAAAATCCCACACACTTTGTTCTGAAACATCAAATGTTCTAAACTTTAGATTAATATCTGGATTTACATATCCTACTTGCCAAGGTTCACAGATAGAACATATATAATTTAATACACCTTTTTCAGGTTCAACTATATCAAAAATCTTTTTTGTACCACTATATCCCCTAATATTTCTTTTAGTAAATTGGTATTCTAATGAATAACATTTAACTTCTTTATAAATTTTATCTCCTTCTGCATATTCGTTGCTTTCTACAACAATAAAATATTGTTGATGATCTAATATTTCACATAATATAAACATTTTTCCCTTTAGTAAATCATAATTTTGATTATTTTGTGTAATTCCATTTATTGTAATTGTTTTAGGAATAATAAATGATAATTCGTCTATATTACCTAATTTTAAAGTGATTTTTTTATCATACGCTTCACCTAAACAAGCAATGGGTGTTCTCATAAAATCAGGCTTACACAATGTTAAATTTATTTTAACAGGCTCATCATATTTTCTAATATCTAATAACAAAAATAATCCCTCCTTTCTATATAGCAATAGGTACTTGTAATCTAAATGATAAATAACATTTTCCAGTAATCTCTATATAATTAACTCCTTTTCTTAATCTTAACCATTGTCTATTACAATTAACATATCTATAAACATTAGGCACATCTGTTTTGATAATCTGCCATTGATTATCTATACTTACAGTTTCATTTGGTAATAGTCCAGTAAAAGTAAATTCACGACCGCCATCAGTAAGATTTTTAAAAGAAATATTTGATCCTTCTAATAAAGTAAACTCCATTTGAGGATAATAAAAATCTATTACATTACTTCTATTTTCAACCTGTATAGTAGTTTTAGTTATATTTTGACTTAAATCATAATTTTGAACTGATACAGGACTCCATGCATAAGGAGAATCTGTTCTAAAATTTAAAGAAACATATCCACCTTGTTCTCCAAAAAATACTTTATCAGGTTCGTCAACACAAATAACTCTATATAAAATATAAGGATAATCAGCACTTATAAATTCTTGATAATGTCTTTTAAAAACAATTTCGTTAAACTCTAGTCTAGTTTTAAAATCCCACTCTTTTTGTCTTACAAAGGTAGCTTGAAATGTAAATGGTTCTCTTTTTACGCCATAAAAAAAGGGAGTATCTATATTTTCAACTGAATCTTCTATGATTGATTGTGTTATACCAAAATGACCTTCAGTTATTCCGCTATCAATTTTCACTAAATAAAGTCCAAATTCTTGTTGTAAATTGTGTCCTCCAAGTAATACCTCTGTCGAATCAAACATGATGATTCACCTCACTTTTTTGCAATACAAAAGGAGTGTAGTTTGACACTACACTCCAAAAACAGGTCTATTAATTCCTCGTAATTTTAATGAACTATTAATTTTATCTACCACTTTATTTGCTACCTTTTCAATATCAGGTAATACAGATTTATCAATATTACCTTGCACCTCAATTAATTTATCAATATATAATGATGTATTAGGCTGTACTTGAATAGATTTAAAATCAGGCATATTAATATTAGGAATAAATTGATATGTAGCTATCATTTTAGCCAAATCTTTAAATTGGTCATAGTTAAATACATATTCTGGTTTATCTTTACTACCATGAACCATTGCCAGTCCAGTATAATCTATTTTGCCACCTTTGCTATAAAATCCTATATTATTTAGTGCTTTTTCAATATCAGATATTCTTCCTTGATATTGGCTATTTGCAATAGCAAACATAGATGTATCCAATTTTCTACCATTTACATATACTTGTTTAGTTTTGTTATCATAATTAACTTTATATCCTTTACTTTGTAGATAACTTCTTACACCCACTACTTTATTACTGTTTTCATCAGTAGAATATTTGGATTGATTAGTTGTAGTACTACCGCTTCTAACATATGTTGTTGGTGTATATGCTGTAATACTACCTCCACTGTTAATTTCATTAATTAAATCTAATGCTATCTTTAGATTCTCAATTAATTCTTCCCTAATTTTATCTCCCATAGCTGTCATGCCATCGCCAAATTTATCTTCAAACTCTGTAAGTTGACGATACAGTTCATCAAATGATTGTGTCATAAGCATTCTATTTGCTTCATGATAGAGATTGGATTTTTCTAATTGCCTTTCATAATATCTCTTTACATCTTCAAGTTCTTGTTCTAATATAGATTTTTGATAATCATATTTTTTATTTTCTGCATCAATTTTAGCTTCTATATCTTTTTCATATCTTTCAAGTTGATCCTTTAAATTATCTTTTCTTAATTCAACTTCTCTATCATGCACTAATTCAGCAATTTCTTTTTCTTTCTCTGCTAATTGTTTTCGTAATTCAACTTGTTTATTACGTGATTCAATACTATCATCTAAAGATAATTCTTCAAGTTTTCTTTGTATTTCTGCTTTTTCTTCATTTAATTCAGCAAGTTTTTGATTATAATCTCTTTCAGATTCTTCTCTATCTATTAGCTTTAATTTTTCATCTATAAGTTCTCTAATACGTTTCTTTTCATCTTCATATAATTTAATCTTTTCTCTATGTGCTTTTTCTAGTGCGTCCAATTCTTCATTTATAGCTTTTGTTCTAATTTCTAATTCATCCTGATATTGTTGTCTTAACATTGCAACAATTTTATCTTGGACTGATTTATAAGCATTTAATCTATTATCTAAAATGCTTTTAAGGTCATCTTCCTTCTGAACCAATTCAATCTCTATTTCAATTTTTTTCTTTTCAAATTCTTCAAGTTGAGATTTAAGCATTGCAATTTTTGTTCTATTTGCATCAGTAGTAGGTTGAAGTTTTTCTAATTCAATTCTATATTCTTCAATTTTAGAAGTAACATAAGTTAATTTTTGAGATAGAACATCATATGATTGAGATAATAATTCAGATTGTCTGATTAATTCTTCATCGGTATCAATATCACCTAACAAAGATATTTGATTATTAATGTTTTCTATTTGCTTATCAAATTCTATTAAACCTAAATCATCTATGTCTAAAATATTCTTAATAATCTCTCCCATTATATCGTTCCACTCAGATGAAGTATCTCTAATTTTATCAAGTAAAGATAAATAATTTTTAAATACTTCTTCTATTTCTTTGGATTTTCCTTTAATATGAGAGAGATTAGTAATCATTCCTTCTGCATCAAATTTAAAGCCTTGTTCCGCCAAAATTGCCCTATTTTCTGCCAATTCCTTACGTCTTTCTTGATTTAATTGATGTAATAGATTTTGTTGTTCTCTATACAATTCATTCTGTTCGTTTAAAAGTTGAATTTTATCCAAATCTGTTGCTTTAGATACTATATCCTTATTACGTTCTAATGCTTTATTTACGTTTTCTATTGCTTGTTCTAATGCTATATAACGAGTTTCTAAATCGGAAAGATTACTTGATTTAGAAGAGACGCCATAACTTTCATCATTTAATATATCAATCAATATTTTGGATTTTGCTTCTAATGCTTCTATTTCTGCTAATGTTTTTATTGCTAAATCAACATCTGCTCCAGCTTTATCCATATATTCTTTATAAACTTGTCCATATATACGATTTCTTATACCAGAATCAGAATATCCACCAGTTATTTCATCTGCTTTTCGCCTTGCTTCTTTATCTGCTTGTTCAGCAAGTTTCGCCTTTACTGCTGCAATATTTTTCAATTGTTCAATTTCAAGTCCATAGTTTCTCAATCTCGATCTAACTTGTTCTTTAACTGCTAAAGCATGTTTTTTTTCATTTTCAACACCATCTAAAGCCATTTGAATTTTGGCTTTACGAACATTTTCTAACGCCGATAATTCTACTGTATATCCATCTGATGTTTTTTTAATTGCATCAGCAGACAAATCATATTTTTCGATTAAATCAAGAATTTTTTCAGCAGAAAGAGATTGACCATTTCGTACATCAGCAATTACTTGATTGAGTGTTTTTAAATCAGATTTGACAGAATCAATAGTATCATTTAATTGTTTAAGTCTATCTTCATATGCTTTAAGCAACTTTTCATATTCTTTAAACGACTCAATATTTTCATTTATACTATCGTTAGTTTCATCTACAGTTTGTTGTAATAATTTTTCATATCCTTCATATTTTGAAACAATATCTGTTGCATTATCATATTTTTCATAAAGTTCTTCAAGAGCTCTTTTTCTTATATTATAGACCCAATTAGGTTTATCAACGGCATCTCGAACTGCTTCTTCCATCGCTTTTATAGCTTCTTCAATATTTTCAAATTGCATAACGATTCCGCTTCGATCAGATATAGTATAAGGGTCTTCTAATATCTTTTTTGCTTCTCTGTAGGCTCTCTCATTTAATGTTATAAACCTTTCTGCTTCTTCTTTTGTTAATTGTTGTATTAAATCAATGTTAGTTTCTAAAGAACCATTTTGTAAATCTATAGCCTGAGCTGTTTCACCAAATCTGGTCTTTAATTCCCTTTCTATTTCAATAAGTCTTGCTTTTTCGTCTCTTGTTAATTCAGTTTTATTAGCTAATTCTTCATATTCTTTTTGCCACTGTTTTAATTGTGCTATATTACTTTGTGCTTTATTATATGATTCATCTACTGATTGCTTATATTCTTCTAATGAAACATTTAAAGCATCAAAGGCTTTTACCAGACCATAAATAGCACCAGCAATAACCAGAGGGGCAAATGTAGAGAAAGCAAGACTTAATGCTTTTACATTTAAAGCAGCACCGTTGGCAGCAATAGCAACTCCATTTTCAGCAGCAACTATTAACCCTAATTTTTGTAATACAATTGGTGCAATATTCATAGCAAAAGTTTGAAAAGATTGATTAAATAAAAACAAAGCTCCAAATGCAGTTGATAAAGCTGTTGGCAACAAACCTATTTTATCTACTAAATTTAATATAGCTGTGCCTAAATCAATTATTGTTTTTATAGTATCAGAATTAAGAGTGTTCTGCCATAAGCTTTCCCATGTTGCAGTAAATCTATCAAGTGCAGCCTGTGTTGATTCTTGATATATAGCAAATTTTTCTTCTGCTGTACCTGCTGAATTCAAAGCTGCTTCATAATTTTTTAAAGAATCACTGTAATTGTCAAGTAGTGTAATAAGCCTGTTACGCTGATATGTACCTGCCAACGCAGTGGATACATATGCTTTTTCATTTTCTGTTAAACCATCCCATTTAGCACCAAGTTCATCTAATACTTCTGCTATTGGTCTTAATTGACCTTGTGCGTCAACAGCAGTAATTCCTA
>ENA-OWOZ01000723-OWOZ01000723.1-bioreactor-metagenome-genome-assembly--contig:-NODE-723-length-37711-cov-6.081442_pt1 | contig 37711 bp, 26 predicted proteins | sample MGYA00238140_ERZ651804 | MGnify/ENA primary metagenome ERZ651804 (study PRJEB26910, sample SAMN07631232) | bioreactor metagenome | isolation source: Switchgrass digestor | place: USA: Dartmouth...
GATGAATCCGCTGTATATTGAATGGTTTGACGATATAATCAAAGGCGTAAAGTTCAAACGCTTCGGGCATGTATTGCTCATGGGCGGTGGCAAAAATAATAATTGTCTTGGGGTTTATATCCTGGATCCTTTTAGCGCATTCCACCCCGTTTAAACCCGGCATTTCCACGTCCATGAAGATGACATCGGGTTTCAGCGTTTCTGCAAGAGAAACAGCAGATTCTCCATCCGCTGCCTCTCCGGCCACACTGAACTGAGTGTTTTTTTCCAGTACTTTTTTCAAAAGAAGCCTCATCCCGGCATCATCATCGGCCAATAAAACCCTGTACAAGGTTTTCACCAACCTTTTCTTATGGCTTTCGGTTTTCCCAGGATCTCCGACATTATTATCCCTGCAATCAGGTTATTCCTGTCAAGCGGGGATGGGAAAACAGGTGCATCAACTGCCGGTGTTGTCCTGGCATCTGATGGATTTCTGACAGTTGATTTTAAACTTTCATTCTTAACCGCGGTATTCGGGTTCTGCTTTTTCGTACCGGGATCTGACTGTGTATCGTTTTTGTTCCGGGAATAAACATTCCCATAGTGTTGGTTGTAGTATTGGTTGAGATGTTTTGCCATTTACGCTGCACCTGCCTTCATGATACGGTTTGTTATTTCTTGTCGGGCTGTTTATTGTTATCCTGCCTGCTCATACTTGATATTGAATTCCTCATTTGGGTGTCGGATATTATGTTCTGCATGTTGTAATAATCCATAACACCTAATTTGCCCTCGCGAAGCGCCATTGCCATCGCCCTGGGAACCTCTGCCTCTGCTTCAACAACTTTGGCTCTCATTTCCTGTACCATGGCCTTCATTTCCTGTTCCTTTGCAACGGCCATTGCCCTTCTTTCCTCAGCCTTGGCCTGGGCAATGCGCTTGTCGGCCTCGGCCTGGTCGGTCTGGAGCTGTGCGCCTATGTTTCTGCCCACATCAATATCGGCTATGTCAATAGAAAGAATTTCAAACGCGGTGCCTGCATCAAGACCCTTTTCAAGAACGGTTTTGGATATAAGGTCGGGGTTTTCAAGAACCTCCTTGTGCGACTCCGATGAACCTACGGTAGTAACAATACCCTCACCGACACGGGCGATGATGGTTTGCTCACCGGCACCGCCCACGAGACGGTCAATGTTTGCCCTGACCGTAACCCTTGCCTTTGCAATCAGCTCAATACCGTCCTTTGCAATAGATGCTATATTCGGTGTCTCGATTACTTTCGGGTTAACACTCATCTGGACCGCCTCTAAAACATCTCTGCCTGCCAGATCTATCGCCGCCGCTCTTTCAAAGCCGAGAGGTATGTTTGCTCTCTGGGCGGCAATAAGAGCATTAACAACCTTGTCTACATTTCCGCCCGCAAGGTAATGCGCCTCAAGCTGGTTGATGGTAACGTCAAGCCCGGCTTTCCTTGCTTTAATCAGGGGATTCACTATCCTTGACGGTACCACCCTTCTTAACCTCATACCTACAAGGGTTAAAATACCAACCCTTACCCCGGATGCTGCAGCTGAAATCCACAATCCAACGGGTACAAAACTGAAAAACAATGAGAAAAACAATATAACTGCAATGATTATTACCAAAATTCCAACCAAACTCCCTGACATTTGGAAACCCTCCTTTATATTAATTATCTTGAAGTTTCAGACCTGTACGGTGAAAGATGCGCGTCCCGACCTTAAAAAAGGCATTAAACGGGTTTTACCACAATTCTGCGCCCCGAAACCTCGGTTATTTTCACTTTTGTATTTTTGGGGATGTACTCGCCTTCACTGACAACATCAAGTTTTACTCCATCAAATTCTGCGCTGCCTGAAGGCCTTAAAACAGTAAGAGTTATTCCCTCTTTGCCTACAAAGTATTCAAGATCCTCTGTTCCGATATATCCGGCGCTTTTGGTTAATGAATCGTTCAGAATAAGGGTTTTCGACAGCCATCCACTTGCAGCCGAATGAAGGATTATTTTAAGCGCCGCACCCAAAATAATAAGCAGAATTACTATCATGACGAGAGCCTCAAACGGGGTTGAAGCCGTCAGGATGATACCGGCGACCAGAAGAATAATGCCCATGCCGCCCGGTACGCCGAACCCGGGAGTAAACATTTCAATTATTAACAGGATAATGCCAAGAAGAAGTATTATTACCTGGTATATCTGTATTCCATCCAGGAAACTGAAAATATCCACAGCAGCACCTCCTTTTAACGGCTTTACTGGTTATAATTATACTTCTTAACTGCGGCTGACTGAAGATTAACCTGACAAATAATACAGTTCTGCAGTTCAAATGTCGTTTTTACCTGAAATCATACATCAGGCGGTTCCTGTTTAGGCATAAATACCGTAAACACCGTCCAGTAGTTATCCCTGTTCACTTCAATCCTTCCGCCGTATTTATGTATTATTCTCCTTGCTATCGAAAGTCCCATGCCTTCACCGTTCTTTTTTGTCGTGAACCCGGGTTCAAATATCCTGTCCCTGATGCTGTCGGGAATTCCCCGACCGTTGTCCTTAACAACGGCAATAAATGATCCGGGATCTTCCTTTAATTCGATTTGCAGAAGACGGTTATCGGGTTTTTCGCAGAGTTCTGAAATTGCATTGTCCGTAAGGTTTCCAAGTACCCTGCATAATTCCCATGACGGAACGGGAATGTTCTCAAAGCGGGATGAAACAAGAATCTCGGCGTTTATCCGGTTTTCCTCGCAGGTCATCAGCTTGGCCTGCAGCAGGGCATTAACGGCGGGATTGGCTGTTTTCAGCACACGGCTGACCGACTGTATATCTTTATATACTTTATTGATATAGTTTTTTGCTTCATAATATTCATCCAGTTCTATCAGGCCGTAAACAACCTGAAGATGGTTAAGGAAATCGTGCCTCTGGGCTCTCAGTGAATTGTTCAGGTTCTCAACCGAGCTCAGGGCTTCCCTGATCATACTGTTCTGCAGATTGATGTCAATAATATGATATATATCGCGCATTGAGAAAAAAATCGCCGCAAAGGATACGACTGTTACGGATGCAATAAATATCCTTTCTCCAGTATCGGATTGGGAAAGGAACGATTTCGGTGATAAAAACAGGTACAGAAGCAGGGCTGTCAAAGCAGCTGTCTGAATAATGTCAGTAACCAGTGTCAATATTACGGCCTTTTTGATTTTTAAGCGGACACCCTTCACAAACTCCAACTCCCGCAGAAAGTTGATAATATGCCATACCGGCATCTACTTAATTATAACACAGTTTACAGGAATTATATTTAGAGTTTGTGAACCTGGTACGGGATATCATGCGCCCATTGAATGATTGTCAGGTATAACAACGGGCTCAAGAAGCGGGAAATCGTATTGGTTTATCTCAAGATTTTTAAGAAATTCAATTGCACCGTCAAGGTTTTTTCTGAATGAGAGACCTTCCTCATTCATTGCTGTAAACAGCTGGTTGTTTTCCCATTCAAGAAAACGGACATAATTGTTCCGTTCCCTTACATACGGCTCAAGTTTATCCTTATACTCCGGGTTTTCAAGGATTTCACGGCAAAGAAAGAAATTACAGACGTATGATCTGTACCGCGGCGGAAGGGTGCAGCCCGAACCCGAACGGACAAAGGGGCATGTTTTAAAAAAAACCGATGTATCGGTAACATTTCCGTCCACAGGCACAAGCCCTTCCCTCATCATTTTGTCGTGAAGTATAATGTCATAACTTCCTTTAACAAGAATATGATCGTCATATATAACGGTATTGGGCATGCTGACAATGCTGTAAAGCAATGCCGTTCCTTCTTCAGAGTGGCACATTCTTTGGATTTCCACGGGTAAAACTTCGGGAAGTAGTAACAGCATCCCCTGTTTTTTGTCTGGGACAGGCTGATTCCTATCAGGCTTGTACATCTTGAACAGCCGGTATAGGAAAGACGCGGAACCCCCTTATCAAAGTCAATGCAAATATAAGCCATATTCTTCCTCAATCCCATTGACAAATCAGCAAGTCATACAAATAATTGATATTATGCAATATCATTGAAATAAAAGCCATTAAAAGGCATGAAAAAATTATAGGGGCAATGCCTGTCCAAAATCAATCACCGCATAATCCGGCATGTTTTTATTTTCTGTTAAAATAATAATATTGCTTGTACTTTCTTTTATTTTTACATAAAATTTATTTAATTTATATTCATGCATCTATTGTTTTCATGCAGTGTAATTACGGTTTGAAAGGATTGGTGCTTATGCTGATCAGGGATTTGCTCGGAGAAAGAATGAAGCAGAAACCCGGTGACGCTGTCCTTACAAGTCATGTTTATCTTGTACGGGGCGGCTATATTCGCCGGGTTTCAAACGGAATATATTCCCTGCTTCCTCCGGCAAAGCGAATTGCTTCAAAGATTGAGAACGTAATACGCGAGGAGATGGACCGGATAGGCGGACAGGAAGTCCTGTTCCCGGTTGCTTTGCCTGCTGATCTGCTGAAAGAGTCAGGTCGGTATTTCAGTATAGGCAGTGAAATGGTGCGTTTCCAGGATCGGACAGGCAATGACATGGTCCTTGGCATGACCCATGAAGAGGCAGCCGTTCACCTGGCAAGGAACGAAGCCCTGTCATATACGAAATACCCTTTCATGATATACCAGATACAAACAAAAATCAGGGATGAACCCAGGTCCAGGGGCGGCCTAATCCGTGTCAGAGAGTTTATCATGAAAGACGCATATTCCTTCCATACGTCGCAAGAAGACCTTAACCGGTTCTACAACAGGGTTTTGGAAGCATATCACAGGATTTTTCAGAGAGTGGGCCTTCCGGAGGTGATATCGGTACGCTCGGACACGGGTATGATGGGCGGTGATGTTGCCCATGAGTTTATGCTGCTGACCGATGCCGGGGAAGATACAATTGTGCTGTGTGAAAGCTGCGGCTACAGGGCAAATATCGAGGTGGCCGTGTCGAAAATATCATCCGGCAGTGACACGGAACAGCCCCTTGAAGAGGTGTATACGCCCGGCATAAAGGATATAGACTCCCTTGCCGGGTATTTGAACATACCTGCAGGTAAAACCATGAAAGCAACCGTTTTCTCGGTTGAAAACTCTCCAAAACCGCTTGTTGTTTTCATACGCGGTGACCTGCAGGTAAGCGAGGCAAAACTGAGGAAACTGGTCAAATCCGGCATTAAACCCTTTACGGCTTACGATGAAACCGATTTGCAATTTGGTTTTATCGGGGCCGTTGGCCTTGACAGAAGCAAGGTTGACATACTTTTTGATCTGTCCCTTAAGGGTGAAAGAAATACCGTCTGCGGTGCAAACAGGGTTGACTATCACCTGAGAGGCGTAAGTATTGAAAGAGACATTAAGGATGCCGTGTTTGCTGATGTTGCAAAGGTAAGCGAAAATGATTCATGCGTTCATTGCGGGGGCAGGCTGACCCTTAATAGGGGAATTGAAGTCGGGAATATATTCCAGCTTGATACAAAGTATACCGAAAGCATGAACATGACATATATAGATAAGGACGGGGAAAGGAAACATCCCGTAATGGGCTGCTACGGCATTGGCATAGGAAGGCTTATCGCCTGCATCATTGAATCACACCATGATGAATTCGGGCCTGTCTGGCCGAAGGCGGTTGCACCGTGGCAGGTTCATATCTGCATGCTGAACGGAAGTATTGAAGAGGTAAACAGGGTCGGACAGAATTTGTATGACAGGCTGAACAGGAGCTTTGAAGTTATTTTTGACAACAGGGAGGTTGCTGCAGGCATTCAGTTTGCCGATGCTGATCTTTTGGGAGTGCCTGTAAGGATTATAGTGAGTAAACGAAATGTTGAAAATGGTGAGGTTGAAATTGTCACCCGCGATAAAAAAATAAGAGAGACAGTACCGGTTGAACACGTGGAAAGCAGGGTCAGGGAATTACTGGTTGAATAAAAAAGGCAAACCGCGATTGAAAGGGAACATGGTTCAAGGGTAGAATAGAAGCTGAGAGGAGCTGATTATACAATGGAAAAACTTATCAGGGTCAGGATCACGGGAACAAACGGAGAACCTGTTCCGGAGTACCTGCTTAATACACTCTATGCAAGCGATCTTCACTTTGAACCCGATATCCGGGAAAGCCGCATAATGCCCGACGGAACAGTTGAGCTTAAAGTTACAAAAAGCCCGTATATGCTTCATGCAAGGTTGAATATTCCGCTTTACGGGAACATTTGGGTTATGGCGCACAACGAGGGACAGGGCTATACGGACGATACTGTTGATTTTGTTTCCGAAGCGCTGAAAACGTATATCTATGAGGCTGAAAGGATTGGAAAAGGCTTTGAGCTATCTGTTTATGCGAGGGGGCACCTCGATGCCGCGTATGAATACAAGGAATTGTCCGAAAAAGGCACGGAGCGGGATTACTGCCTACTGAAAGCCCTTTCCCATGCAATTTTTGCAGCCGAGGCTGCGCTGTTTGAAACCTCCCGTGCAAAAACTGAGTCAAGTCCCAGGCCGGATCTCCTGCTTGGCTGCAACGCGTTTAAATATTCGGGTGACAATCTTCATTCGAAATATTTTACAGAACTTTTCAACTTTGCGACATTACCCTTTTATTATTACCAGGTGGTACCCGAGGAGGGGATATTTGACTATGCCCGCCGTGACGAAATCCTGGAATGGTGCGAATCGAACGGGATAAAGGCGAAAGGACACCCGTTGTGGTTCGGGCATGGCGGAGTTAACCCAAAATGGATGTACGGAAGAAGCTATAAGGAATTATCACGGTTTGCACAGGAATATATCAGGAAGACCGTTACAAGGTACCGCGGCAGGATAGATGTGTGGGATTCAATAAACGAGCCTCACGACTGGGCGAACTGTTTTGATTTCACCCAGGACGAACTCATGGACCTGGCGCGTATATGCTGCGAAACCGTTCGTGAAAGCAACCCCGAAGCCACATCGATAATTAATGTTTGCCTGCCTTTCGCGGAGTATGTTGCAGGGAAGTTCGTCTGTTACGGTCCCGTTTTTGAACAGCCCGTGTCCCCGCTGGCTTTCTTTGAACGGGCCATGGAGAAAGGTATTGATTTTGACGCAGTCGGTGTACAGCTTTACTTTCCGGCAAGGGACATGGTGGCTGTAAGCCTTCTTCTGAACGAGTATGCCAGGTTCGGCAAGCCTGTTCATATAACGGAAATGGGAGTTCCAAGCGGTCCTGCACGCGGAGAGCGGGATAATGTAGAATCAGCCGATCCCCAGTCGCAAATAGGATTAACGAAAGGAATCTGGCATGCGCCATGGGATGAGCATGTCCAGGCAGACTGGGTTGAGCAGTTTTATACAATTGCTGCAGCAAGGCTCGAGATCAAAGCCATCACATGGTGGGATTTCCAGGATCCCGGCTTTATGAAGACATCCCCGTTCCTGTTTGAGGATTTTATACCCCGTGAAATGTATTTCAGGCTGAAGGCGCTGAAGAAAAGAATAATGGGATCGTAGAGTTAGTAAGTAAAAATACCTTTGCCGGATTGGGGCAGAGGTATTTTTTTAAAAGTGTTGACATTAGCGTTACGTAAAGGTATAGACTATCCGAAAAGCCATCATAAAAACTCCTTAACGAGAAAGCAAGGATTAGCAGGCTCATTTTAAACGTTGAAAGGACAATAGCACAGAAGGAAGGGAGAGGTTCCATGAAGGACACTGAGAAGTTTGAAGGTTTCAAGAAAAGCCTTGTTGATGAAAACGAGAAGAAATACGGCACAGAAATAAGGGCAAAATACGGAAACGAAACAGTTGATAAGTCCAATAAAAGGTTTATGGATATGACCGAGGAACAGTTTGCGGAATTCACAAAAATCGGCGAACAGGTAAATGAATTGCTGAAAGAGGCCTGCAAAAGCGGTGACCCTGCAGGAGAGCTTGGCTGGAAAGTAGCAGACCTGCACAGGCAGTGGCTTGGCTTTACATGGCCTGAATACAGCAGGGAGGCTCATGCCGGGTTCGCGCATATGTATGTTCAGGACGAACGTTTCAGGGAATACTATGACAAAATATGCCCCGGAGCGGCAGAGTTCCTAAAGGAAGCCATTTTAAACTATACCGGAATGAATAAATAATTTGCATAGTTTTCATTGCATTGCACGATATCCGCAAACACTTGAAGGTAAAGATATCGTGCGAATGCGCGGAAACAGTCGCTTCGTTTGCAAGAGCTGTGCGGTTCAGCTCGGGCAAGCCAAAACTCGCAAAAATGCTTTAGAAAAAATATGGCAGGTAGCATTTTTGTTCAAACAGTCGGCTTGCTTATCCTCGCTCTGACCGCACATCTCTATGATGCATTCCGCTGAAAGTTTCCTCGCATTGCATGATATCTGCAAATGCTTGATTTGTAAAGAAAAGATACCGTGCAATGCTTGGAAACAGCAGCTGCGTTTGCAAGAGCTGTGCAGTTCAGCTCGGGCAAGCCGAAACTCGCAAAAATGCTTATGAAGAATATTGTAGGAAGCATTTTTGCTCAAACAGTCGGCTTGCTTGTCCTCGCTCTGACTGCACATTTCTAAGCTGCACTACGCTAAAAACTTCTTCGCATTTGCACGATATCTCCAAACAGTTGACCTGTATAGCTAAGATAACGTGCGAATGCGCGGAAACGGCCGCCGCCTGTACCAGTATTCGTTGACAGATTAATCGGAATTTGTATATAGTAAAGTATAAACTATAGAGGGTATGAAAATGGCGGAAAAATCATGGAAGGTTTCTGTGCTGACAAGGTTAATAATTTCGTTTATTGTTATTCTCACGCCTGTTTACGGCCTGGGAATATTTATATATAACAGCGGATTGCAGGTTTTACGCAGGGAACTGTCAAATTCAATGATTTCACAGGTGTCTTACTACCTGGACGACCTGGAGAACGAGATCCAGAGAATCCGCATGCTGCAGTACGAACTTCTGAATGATACCGACATAAACCGTATGGCAACAATATCGCAGGCACTTACGAATATTGAAAGCCGGGACAGCCTTTTGAGGATCAGGAACAGGCTGTTTGCAATAAAAAACAGCAGTGCATATATCAAGTCTTCGACTGTGATGATTCCGGGCGCGGGCAAGGAAGTAACCGATATGGACGTATCGGGTTTCAAAAACGAAAAATATGAAAAAATGAAGTCGTTGGAAAAAAATGCCGACACATCAATCATATATGCGGACAATTCCATGTACCTGATCGTCCCGTATCCGTCTTCGTATATAACCGGCAGGGATCCGATATTCATTATTACGGCCGAGTTGTCGAGGGATGAACTGGAAACTGCGCTGAAGGCAATGGCAAGCAATCCCGACGAGGGTGCCGCGCTGTACGATTTCGGCAGCGGTAATATTATTGCAACCGGCTATAATGATATGTTTCATGAGGAAATAAGAAAGAATATATTTGATGATTCCGGTGCAATAACCGAAAATGCAAAAATAATAACAATTGACGGGAGCAAGTTCCTGGTCGCATATAAGACTTCCGGATATTTTGATGCCGTGCTGTACAAGTATGTGCCTGAACAAGCCGTTTTTGAAACGCTGAAGGATTTCAGGATCTGGTTTGTTGTGTTTTCTTTGCTGTCTTTGGCGGTTATAGTAATTTATTCGATCTATGTATATAAGTTCATCCATAAACCGCTGAACCGGCTGGTGTCTTCCTTCAGGGAAGTAAAGAAGGGCAATTTTGATATAAACATTGAACATGAAGTGGATGATGAATTCAGGTTTATATACAGGAATTTCAACTCAATGGTAGGAAATTTGAAGTCCCTGATTGAACAGACATATACGCAGAAACTGCTGGTACAGAAAGCCAACATGAAACAGCTTCAGTCGCAGATAAACCCGCACTTTCTTTACAACAGCTTTTTCATTCTTAATACGATGGCGCGTACCGGTGACAATGAGAACCTGGAAAAGTTCACCGAACAGCTGGGGCGTTATTTTCAGTTTGTAACCCGGAGTGCTGCCGATGAAGTCTCCCTTGAAAAAGAAGTGGAGCACGCAAGAGTATATACCGAGATCCAGGCGCTGCGTTTTTCAAACAGGATAAAAGTTACCTTTGAAGAACTGCCTGAAGAATTCTCAGGTATCATGGTGCCCCGGCTGATACTGCAGCCGCTGATTGAAAATGCATTTGAGCATGGATTAAGCATGAAAAAGGATAACGGCCTTTTGTCGGTCAGTTTCAAAAAATATGAGGATGAACTTCATATTATGGTGGAAAATAACGGAGAGGATATTTCCGGCGAGGAGCTGAAATTGCTCCAGTATAAGCTGGCAAACAAAAATGACAATAATGATGAAGTTACTGCTTTGCAGAATATAAACCAGAGGCTGAAGCTGAAATTCGGCCAGGAGTACGGTATTGCCGTTGACAAGGGCGAAAGGGGAGGCTTTAAGGTTACCATTTCAATACCGTGCAGCGAATATTCGAACAGGGGTTGATATTGGAATATGTACACCTTGTTGATTGTAGACGACGAGCCTATAATAGCTGATGGACTGTTTGAGGTGTTCCAGAACCTGAATACCTTGGAGCTGAATGTGTATAAGGCATATTCCGGTGATGAGGCTATTGAGATATTGAAAAAAACACGTATAGACATTGTTCTTACCGATATACGCATGCCCGGAATGAGCGGACTGCAGTTGATGGAGCAAATCCACAGGCAGTGGCCGAAGTGCAGGGTGATTTTTTTAACGGGCTATAATGAATTTGATTATATATATGCTGCCATCCAGTACAAAGGGGTAAACTACATTCTTAAAACCGAGGGGTATGACAAGGTAATTGCCGCAGTTGAAAATGCCGTTGAAGATATAGAAAAAAGTTTCAGGCTGGATGCCCTGATCCAGGAAGCTGAAAAGCAGATGGATGCCGCAAAGGAGTTATTGCGGGGCAATTTTCTTAACGGAGTGATAAAGGGAAGGTTCTATAAAAACGAGATAAACCAGCGCCAGTTTGACGAACTGGGAATAGAACTCAATGCATCCAGAGATGTTATCATGCTTGTCGGGCGCCTGGACAATGTTCCGAAAGGAGTTCCGTATTCCGAAAGAAACAGGAGAATTTACAGCGTAAGCCTGATTGCCGGTGAGTTTTTCTCGTCATCGGTCAATTATATTTATTTCACCGATGAAAACTCCTACCTGATCTGGCTGATACAGCCGCGTGAAGGTCAGGATGCCGGGGAGAACGTTTCATGGCGTGAATGCCTTACGTTTGTTATGGGAATCATTGAGCTGATACAAAAATCCTGCATGGAATCTTCCAGGATATCAGTTTCCTTTGCGCTGGACGACAGCCCGGCAGACTGGATAGACCTGCCCGACAGGTTCAACACATTAAAGATGGTTTTAAACTACCGCTTCGGACAGGATTCGGCGATGCTTCTGGCAGGCCGCGGGGTTATGAAGGAAGACCTGAAGGATATACAGGAGAAGGCCTATGAGAAATTATCAACCAACAGGCTTCAGTTTGAAATGCTTGCCGAAACCCTTGAATACGGGAAAAAGGAAGATTTCTTCGCGCTTATGGATGAACTGACAGGGAATTTGAAAACTGTAAAAAGCATACACAATACCGTGGCCCTTGAACAGTACTCATCAATTGCGCTTGTACTTTTATCCTATATCAACCGGTGGAATATACTTGAGAAGGTTGCCTTCAGAATAGGAATCCATAAACTTATGCGGGTTGACGAGCATGAGTCCTGGGATGATGCGGTGAAGTACCTGTACGACCTTGGCTCGATCCTGTTTGAAATCCAGGAGCAGGAACAGGAGGAAAGAGCACAGGATGTTATCGGATTGATTCAGAAGCATATCAATGACAATATACATATTCAGGATGAACTGTCGCTGATTCGCCTTGCCGATCTGGTTCATTTCAATCCGTCATACCTTTCGAGACTGTTCAAGCAGGTAGTAGGAATGAATATTTCGGACTATATCAGTGATATCCGTGTGAAGAAAGCAAAGCAGATGCTTGAGAACCCGGGCATAAAAATCAGTTCGGTTGCAGAGTCGCTCGGATACGGAACGGCAACCAATTTCACCCGTTTCTTTAAAAAGATGACGAATATGACACCCCAGGAATACAGGGATTTTGTGAATGCGAAAATCAAGGACACTCCATAGCCTTTCCGGACCTGAAACCATCTCATATATTTTTAATACTGACAGCCCTCAAGTAAAAAGATGAATTGAAAGTAAAGATATGAATATTGTATGGCCCGGACACCGGGTCTATAATCTTTATATGATAAAGTCAGAGCTTATTTATTTTTAAAGCAAATAGCATCACATAGAAAGGAAGGAATAAAATGGAGGGCAATAGAAAATGGGTAAGGGAATTGCCCCTTCACATACTGCTTATTCCCGGTGTTATAGCAGTATTTATTTTTAACTATATTCCGATGTTCGGAATTGTTATGGCATTCCAGAAATTTGTACCCGCAAAGGGTTTTTTGGGTTCCCAGTGGATTGGCCTGGACAATTTCAGATATATTTTCAACATGCCCAATATATGGAATGTAATACGCAATACTGTTTTCATTGCTGTCATGAAAATTACAGCCAACCTGGTTGTACCGATTATTTTTGCGCTGCTTTTGAATGAAGTAAGAAAGAATGCCTTTAAAAGGACGATACAGACTATTATTTATTTCCCGCATTTCCTGTCCTGGGTTATACTGGGCGGGATTTTAATTGACGTTTTGTCTCCTACCAGCGGCATTGCCAATGAGTTTCTCGGTCTGTTCGGAATTAAGCCAATATACTTTTTGGGGAATGCGAAATGGTTCCCGTTTACTCTTGTTATAACAAATACATGGAAAGAGTTCGGATACAACACGATTGTATACCTGGCGGCCCTGACGTCGATAGATCCCACGCTGTATGAAGCCGCGGTTGTAGACGGCGCGGGGCGTATGAAGCAGACATGGCACATAACATTGCCGGGTATTCTTCCTATTGTTACGCTGATGTCGGTATTAAGCCTCGGTAACATTCTGAATGCAGGATTTGACCAGGTATTTAACTTATACAGTCCTTCTGTTTACAGCACAGGAGATATCATAGACACACTGGTTTACAGGATAGGTATGGTAGAGGCACAGTTCAGTGTATCTGCCGCAGTAGGTTTGTTCAAGTCGGTAATATCCTTTGTCCTGGTTGTTATTTCAAACAAACTTGCCAATAAGTATGCCGGCTACAGGGTATTTTAACGGAGGAGGGATTGGAGATGCTTAATAGAACAACGGGTGAGAAAATATTCGCGGTTTTTAATTATATAATACTGGCATTGGCCGCATTTGCCTGCCTGGTCCCGATGCTCAACGTACTCGCAATATCTTTCAGTTCCAGCTCCGCCGCTGCAGCTGGATATGTTAAACTATGGCCGGTGGATTTCACCCTGGCATCATACAGGTATGCGCTGGGCAAACGTGAGTTCCTGCAGTCCTTCCTGGTTTCTATAAGAAGGGTTGCGCTGGGATATATTGTGAACATGATTCTGACAATATCCGTTGCATATCCGCTTTCAAAGGATAAATCCACTTTCAGGGCAAGAGATTATTATGCGTGGTTCTTCATCATTACGATGATGTTCAACGGCGGATTGATACCCACTTTCATGACGGTAAGAAAGCTCGGGCTTCTGGATACCCTGTGGGCATTGGTTCTTCCGGGGGCTGTACCGGTGTTTAATGTCATCCTGCTGATGAACTTCTTCAGGGAGCTTCCGAAGGAAATAGAGGAAGCGGCCTATATCGACGGAGCGAGTCATTGGACCACGCTGTTCAGGATTTACCTGCCGCTGTCGCTCCCGTCACTGGCCACAATTTCGTTGTTCGTGCTTGTAGGCCACTGGAATGGCTGGTTCGATGGAATGATTTACATGAACAGGCCGAAAAACTGGCCCCTGCAGACATATTTGCGTACTATCCTGATAAACCCGGATCTGAGCCATTACCAGACATCTTCGGAAGAGCTTGCGGGCTTAAGGGAGGTATCTGAACGGACGTTCAAGTCCGCGCAGGTGTTTCTGGGTGCAGCACCGATACTTGCAGTTTATCCCTTCCTGCAGAAGTATTTCATGAAAGGGCTTGTTATGGGCAGTGTCAAGGGATAATGCCTGTTTTGACGGTAATCCCACGGAATATGCTTGTTGTATTCCGTGGGTTTGGTTTATATAAGGATAATACCGGGCAGCATAATGTGGATTGCAATTTTCCGTGAACCTGAAACATAATTATGGTATGGTGCAGTCTGTTAATCAGAAAGGCTTCGTTTTGGCAGTCCGGCGTCCGGAACAGGATTGTTGCGATACAAGGCAATACTGAAAAAACATGCAATTAGGAGGATTGTTATGTATCTGGGAAAGAAACTTAAACCCTGTAATTTCAAATGGGGGGACTTGGGGAACGGCTTTTACAGAAATCCGGTATTGAATGCCGATTATTCCGATCCCGATGTTGTCCGCGTTGGTGAGGACTTCTACATGGTTTGCTCCGAGTTTCATTACATGGGCATGCCGGTCCTGCACTCAAGGGATCTGGTCAACTGGACAATAATCGGGAAGGTGTATGACTCATTAAAACATGATCCGAAATATGACAATATGGAAGCCTATGCGCAGGGAAGCTGGGCTCCGGCAATAAAGTACCATGACGGGAAATTCTACGTGTATTTCTGTACGCCGAATGAAGGGCTGTATATGAGTACTGCAACTGATCCTGCCGGACCGTGGAGCCCCCTTCACGAGGTTGTGCGTGTTTCGGGCTGGGAAGATCCCTGCCCGTTCTGGGACGACGATGGAAATGCATACCTGGGGCACAGCACTGTAGGTGCAGGACCCATTATTATTCATAAAATGAGCCCCGACGGGACAAGGCTCCTTGACGACGGCGTAATAGTCTATGTAGGAAAAATAGCAGAAGGTACAAAAATATATAAGCGAAACGGGTATTATTATTTAATCATTCCCGAGGGCGGGATAAAAACAGGATGGCAGACCGTTCTTCGCGCAAAAAGCATTTACGGGCCATACGAAAGAAAGGTTGTTCTTCAGACAGGTGCTACGAATATAAACGGACCCCACCAGGGCTCGCTGGTTGAACTGGAGTCGGGTGAATCCTGGTTCATGCATTTTCAGGATGTTGGTACTTTGGGGCGGGTATGCCACCTCCAGCCTGTAACATGGATTGATGACTGGCCTTTAATGGGACTTAACGGAGAACCGGTAAGCATATATAAAAAGCCGAATGTAGGAAAGGACTATGAAAGGAGACTTCCCCAGACATCGGACGAGTTCAATGAACCAAATTTAGGCCTGCAGTGGCAGTGGAATCATAATCCGGTAAACGAATGCTGGTCCCTTTCAAAACGGCCCGGATATTTAAGCCTTGATGCATTGTATGCTGAGAATATATTCAGGGCAAGGAATACGCTGACGCAGAAGATTATGGGTGACAGCGGCATAGTTACGACAGAGATGAATACAGAAAACACCGTGCACGGTCAGACGGCAGGTTTAGCCTTTCTTGCGGGCAGGGAGGAAAACTGGATCGGTGTTGTAAAAGAAGGAGACAATACGTTTATAAAAGCCGTTACCGCCGGAACAAGGTGCCACGGCCCCAGGACTGATTCATGCAATGTATGGTTCAGGGCGGTAATTGATCTGAACCAGACCACTGAGTTTTATTTCAGCGTTGATGGTGAGAACTTCATGCAGCTTGGCGGACCGTGCAGATTGGAAGCCGGTTTCTGGAAGGGAGCCAGGATCGGGCTTTTCAGCTATAATACCGTCAGGGACGGTGGAACAGCCCATTTCAACTGGTTCAGGTATGAAACCGAGTAGTCCGGCCAGGTTATAAAAGCAAAATCAGAAATTGATTCCGGAGGTATACAGAATGGCTATAAACAGATACGAAGTGGTGACAAGGCATAATCCCGTAATAACCGAAGCAGATCCTTTTTCACCACTGTCGGTGGGAAACGGTGAATTTGCCTTTACGGCTGATATCACCGGGTTTCAAACCTTTCCCGAATTTTATGAAAAAGGTATTCCCTTATGTACCCAGTCCCACTGGGGATGGCATACAAAACCTGCCGACAACGATACCGGCCTTTATTCGCTAAACGACTTAACAAAGGAAGTATTTGAAACCCATGGCAGAAAGGTTGGCTATTACACCTCGGACAAGGGCCAGGAAAAGGTATATCACTGGCTGAGGCAGAATCCCCATCGCCTGCACCTTGGACAGATCGGCCTTGATATCAAAAAGGAGGATTTAAGTCCGGCAGTTGTTGAAGATATTAAAAACCCCCGTCATTCACTGGACCTTTGGACCGGAATAATGAACAGTTCCTTTACTGTTGACGGATACCGTGTTGAAACCGAAACAGCATGCCATCCGGACATGGACCTTTTGGCTTTCAGGATCAAATCAGGGCTTTTTTCGGAAGGAAGGCTGGGCATCAGGATCAGGTTCCCTTATGGCTCCCCTGGCAGGACTGCGGCGGACTGGAACAGTGATTACAGTCATTATACCGAAATAATATCATCAGGTGATGATTATGTGTATCTGCGCCGAACCCTGGACAATGACTCGTACTATGTAAAAATTGTGTTTTCAGAGGGTGCAAAAGCCGAAAGGGAAGGCCGGAACAGTTTCATAATAAGCATGGAATCGGAATGCGATGAACTGGAGCTGTTGTGCTGTTTTTCGCCTGGGGAGATAACCGGAGACATTCCTTCCTTCCCGGATACGCTTGCACGTGCAAAAACCTTCTGGCAGGATTACTGGAACAACGGAGGCATGATTGATTTTTCGGGAAGTACCGATAAAAGAGCCCATGAACTTGAAAGGCGGGTTATCCTTTCCCAGTACCTAATGGCTATCCAATGCGCAGGTTCGCTGCCCCCGCAGGAAACCGGGCTTACTTTTAACAGCTGGTACGGGAAATTCCACCTTGAAATGCACTGGTGGCATGGTGTGCATTTCCTGCTGTGGGGAAGGCCCTGGCTGTTTGAAAAAAGCCTCTGGTGGTATGGTTCAATCCTCGATAAAGCCAGGGAAATGGCAAGGTCCCAGGGCTATATGGGAGCCAGGTGGCCGAAGATGACCTCGCGGGACGGGTACGACAGTCCGTCACCGATAGGCCCGCTTCTTATATGGCAGCAGCCTCATCCCATTTACTACGCGGAGCTTTTGTACAGTATAAATCCCTGCAAGGAAGTGCTTGAGAAATACAGGGATATAGTTTTTGAAACTGCCTTGTTCATGGAATCATATGTAAATTTTGAGGAGAAGAACAAACGGTATGTTTTGGGCCCGGCGTTGATTCCCGCACAGGAAAACCATGAACCCCAAATCACGCTGAATCCGACCTTTGAGCTGGAATACTGGGCATTCGGACTGAGAACCGCAAATGAATGGAGAAGGCGTCTCGGGCTTGGGATTAATAATAAATGGGAAGAAATAGCAGATAACCTGAAACTGCCTGTAAAGGACGGCCTGTACCTTGCCCACGAGAACTGCCCTGACACGTTTACGCTGTTCAACGAGGACCATCCTTCAATGCTCGGCGCACTCGGGATACTTCCCGGAACGAAGGCTGATCCTGAAATTATGCTGAATACTCTCAGGAAAGTTTTGGACAGCTGGCAGATGGACGAGGTTTGGGGATGGGATTTCCCAATGATGGCAATGACGGCAGCACGGCTTGGGCGTCCTGATTTGGCCATTGATGCATTGCTGCATGATTCGCCGAAAAATGAATATCTCGCCAACGGACACAATAAGCAGGCCGACAGAACTGACCTCCCGATTTACCTGCCCGGAAACGGCGGATTACTTACAGCCGTTGCAATGATGGCGGCAGGGTGGAGAGGCTGTAATGAGCCACTCCCGGGTTTTCTGAAGGACGGAACGTGGAATGTGGAGTGGGAAGGGCTTAATCCTGTTCTGTAGCATCTGAAAATTCATTCATTGCAATGAATGGCCGGTTGCAGCTTTTTATGCAGGTATCGGAATAATAACTGCGGGGTTGATTTTTATAAAGCCGTAAATATATTTTTAGATTAGTTACCGTAGTATATAATGCAATTAATGGATAACATAAATGAAAGGAGTGCATGGTAACCATTTCCTGGGCACTCCTTTATTATATTATGAGATGCCGCCTTTCGCTGCAGTCCCTTTTTTCCCTGAACTAATCAACAAGTAAAGAAATGAATTTAAAGTAAAGATATGAATATTGTTTGGCTTTTTCGCCGTTAATATAATTATAATCAATGAGATCTCATTATCTTAAATAAGAAGTATTGGAGGAAGATTATGAAAGCAAAAGTTGTAAAAAGGTTTTCAGTTTTTGCAATGGTTGTTATGATTGTCTTGTCGTTAACAGCCTGCGGGCAGTCCGGAAGCAAAACTCCACAGGTAACCCCCGGGCCTACAAATACACCGACACAACAGGCAAATTCTGATGATCTGCTTGCAAAATACGATCCACCAATTGAAATGACAGCCTGGAGATTCCTGAACGATGGAATCCAGTTTGCAGAAGGCCAGGATATTGAAAACAATATCTGGATTGATTATTACAGGGAAGTTTTTGGAATCAACCTGAAATATGTATGGGTTGTACCACAGGAACAGTTCGAGCAGAAGATGAACATAGCAGTAGCATCAGGAGATCTGCCCGATTTAATGTGGCTTAACAACAAGAACCTGATTGAACTTGCCCAGAACGACATGCTGTATGATTTAACAGAGCTTTATCAGACAAGAACCTCCGATTTTACAAAGAGTATCCTGGAACAGGATATTACCAGCTTTAATACAGCAAAAATAAACGGGAGACTTATGGCTATTCCTCACACAGGTTCTGCTATAGATTCACTTCAGATTTTATATGTAAGAACCGACTGGCTTGAAAATCTTGGTTTGGAAGTTCCTACAACAATGCAGGAACTGCTTGAAGTTATTGAAGCCTTCACAAAGAACGATCCCGATCAGAACGGCGTAGACGATACCTATGGCCTGGGACTGACAAAGAACTTTATCAAGGATAACCACTTCGGTGCAACCGGGTTCTTTGCAGGTTACCATGCATATATCAGAAGATGGATTGATGACGGCAACGGAAACATTGTATACGGAAGCATTCAGCCCGAAGTTAAAACAGCCCTGCTTGAACTGCAGAGAATGTACAAGGAAGGCCAGATTGATCCTGAGTTTGGCGTAAAGGACAGGAACAAGGTCCAGGAATCCATAGCTGCAGGAAAGATCGGCGTTATGTACGGCGGTATGTCAACACCCGGAGCAATACTGAAGTTTAACGCAGTGAACGATCCGGATGCTGAATGGCAGGCAATTGAGCTTGTATCAATTGACGACAAACCGGCAATGCCTATTACCAAAATGCCTGTAACAAGATACTATGCAGTCAACAAGAACTACAAGCATCCTGAAGCAATTATGAAGCTGGTTGAGGCAGGCTCAGCAGGGTATGCACGCGACAGCAAGGAGAAGTCTGATGAATGGTCAGACAAACTCAGCTATGATGAAAACGGTATCGCGGTATGGCAGTACCAGGTACTTGGCTACGAACCTGCGAAGAAGAACCTGATTGCTCACTACAATGTAGTTAAGGCGCTTCAGACCGGGGATACTTCAATCCTAAACGCTGAAGAACAGGGATACTACGACAGAATCAAGCTCTATGAAGCCGGAGACAGGAACCACTATGGTGATGCCCATATCTTCGGTACCCCGAGCAGCTTTGATATAATAGACAAGTACGTTCAGTCCAACGATTACCTGTATGATAAGTTCTACGGCTCACCAACTCCTACAATGGTTGAAAGGAACGCAACCCTTGAAGCCATGGAAGAAGAAGTATTTACAAAGATTATAATGGGAGAATCCATTGAGCTGTTCGACAAGTTCGTACAGGATTGGAAGAACCTCGGCGGAGATCAGATTACTAAGGAAATTAATGAATGGTACGGTTCGGTAAAATAATTATTGACTGATACATGAAAGGAGGGACTGTGTACAGCCCCTCCTTTCTTATAGATACGCATTTTGCGCCTGTTTAGGGCTTGTCCGGAAGGGAAATAACATACATAAAGTTAAGCTGTTTCGCTTCATTTGTGTAATTTCCACAGAATGACTTGTACTAAAAAAGTTATAATGGTAAAATGTATACAGTATTAACAAAATGAATTGCCTGTAATAAGGTAGAAGAAGATATATATAATTGTTGCAGGCGGTCTTATCAGACCAAGCAGGAGGAACAATGGGTAAGTCAAACCTGTTGAGACGAAGTGCCGAGATTCTGGCAGGACTGATTATTGTAGTTACAGTGGTTGCATATACTTCGGTTGGTATCAGGAATGCCGAAGGCTTTACGGAACACCTGATATCGGACGGCGAAGCCAAAGACAGGGAAGGAACCGGAAACAATGATCTAACCGAAAACAACAACGCATTTGAAAACAGTCTGACCGTAAGCGGGAACGCATCCGGAGACAATGCTGTAAATGAAGAAAAACCTTCCTTAACTTTGGAAAATACCGTTGAGCCTTACCGGGAAGGTATCTTAACGGGCATATATGGCAGCAGTTCGGATGATAACATAGGCCTGGCATCCTGTGATTCCGGCACTTCGGATCAGGATGAACCAAAGCAGGCTGAAGCAGTTCAGACCGTCGAAAGCGGCACATCGGATCAGGAAAAGCAGCCTGTTGCTGAAACAACTCCTCCTGTCTATAAGTATGTGAATGTAGACTTACTGAACGTCAGAAAAGGCCCGGATTCAAAAACCGACAAGATTACAATGCTGCCGAAAGCCACCCGCGTCCAGTGTTTAGACGATGGCAGCGAATGGGTGAAAATAATCACCGAGGACAATATTGAAGGATATGTTTATGCAGAATACCTGTCCGATAACGCACCTCCGATATACAGATTTGTAATAGTGAATGCCGTGAATTTGCGTAAAGGTCCGGGTTCTGATACCGATTTGCTTGGAACCATACCATTCGGAAGCAAAATACAGGTTTTCGAACAGAACAATAAATATACAAGGGTACTGACCAGGGACGGTGTTGAAGGCTATATTTATACTGAATACATTGGCGATGAAGTGGTTCTCGCATCCCGTTCATCTTCGGGTCAGTATTATAATTCCGAGCTGGCGTCCAAAATCATTGAATATGCGAAACAGTTTGTCGGAGTTCCGTATGTATACGGAGGTACAAGTTCAAAAGGCTTCGACTGTTCGGGATTTACCTACTATGTATTCAAAAAGTTCAACATAAAACTTCCAAGAAGCGCGCAGGAATATGCAAATGTAGGAACAAAGGTTTCAAGAGAGAATCTGAAACCCGGGGATATCCTGTTGTTTGATCGTCCCAGCGAGCCTAATCGTCTCGGACATGTGGGTATTTACCTTGGAAATAATAAATTCATACACGCTTCCTCAAGCAGGGGAAAGGTTTCGATAACAACCCTGTCGACCTACAGCTGCAAACTTCTTGGAATCCGAAGGGTTATAAAATAATTACAGCGACTCCAGTTTACCATCCCTGTAAATATAAGTTAGCGCGAAATCCTGGTTAAGTATTTCAAGGATTTCATTTCTTATGGTAATCCTGACCATTGGATAAATATAATTTTTGACCACTACAGCTCCTTCACCTGGGGTTTTCAGGTAGCCGGAAATGTTCAGGCACTGTGCCTCTAACCTTTTGAGCTCTTCCTGGAGGTTAAACATTTCCTGCTGGATTCTTTGAGCTTCAGCCTTGTTTTTCTTAGAGATTCCGTTAACAGACCTGAACATCACCTTCATATCAGCCAGTTGCTTTTTCCTGTCCTGGATAACACTCAGCAGTTCATCCATCTCGGCTTTCATTGATTCACGGCTAAAGCCGCGGACATTTATCAGTGTCCTGGTCTCCATACGGTTACCTATATCTGCGCATTCAACACGCACATCCGCATCAATAAGCCCGCCCACGATCTGGCCCCGGCCTGACTCGACTATAACCTGCTTTGCGCGGATATTGCTGTTTCGTATATAGAAACCTGCGTAAACAGAACCTTCACAGACAACTTCAGCATCGGATATATATTTGGCATACAGGTTTCCCTTACACCTGATTACCGCCCTGTTCTTGCCCGCAATGCCTCCGCGCAGATAAATACTGCCTTCCGTGCTTTCAATAAGTTTCACGCCCCCGATACCGTATACGCCGCTTATTTCTATATCCTTTGCAGCCCTTACCGTAAAATTGTCTTCAACAGATCCCTTAATGTTTACATAGCCGTTAAAGTCTATATTCCCGGTATTGAAATCGACATCGCCCTTTATTTCCATTACGTCATAAACAGCAATACTGTCCCCGACGTAATGCACCGCTCCGTCTTTCAGGGCGTGAAGGACATCCTTGCCTTCCATTCTCACCTGCATTACCGACTGGTGATCATAATAAAGAGGATACAGGATACCTTCTTCGGGCTTGATTTCGTTGCCATGAACATCAATACCCGGAATTCCCGGTGCAGGATCTATTCTCTCACCAAGCCAGTCACCGGCCTTAACATGGTGGATAAGATTAAGGTCATAATGATTGACGTTGCCGCTCTCTACAATACGCGGCTTCGGCTTGGGGATCTGATACATTTTTACTACTGAATCCTTACCATGAACAGGAGGCTTGCCTTTTGCCACTAAAACAGGCGTGTTTAGCGGAAGCTCGCCATGCAGTGCGTCTTCAATTATTCCGTATTTTATATTGGCTTTTTCAAGAGCGTCCTTTATTGCCCTGGTCAGGGCACCCGGATTGTTTTTGAGTTCATCGGGTAAAGAATGCAGAGTTAAATAAGCCTCAAGGGCATTGTTCCCAACATCGACAGAGATCATCTGTATTTTCCCCCCTGATTATTTTATACCCAAAAGCAGTTTTATTCAATCATGCAATACAGCTGTAACCAAAGGAAAAGCGCACCTTTTTGCTTTTGGTGCGCTTTTCTGTCCTGATGCTCAGTTTATTAATTCAACCTGCCTGTGAATTCAGGGTTTATTCCGTTATTTCGATTTCAGTGCTTTCCCCGTACCTGATGCTGTCCTTGATGAGAGTACCCTGGATTATTGTGCTGTCTGCGGTGAATGTTCCCGGGCTTACCACACGGGCGTAATATACCAGCGGTCTTTTCTCCCTGGCGTCCCGGAAAACGTTAAAGGTTACCTTCTGCCCGTCAATGGTTCTGAACCACCACATGTATTCATCGGGATATATACCTGCCCGATACGGGTTTTCAATGGGTTTCAACCCTGAAGGGGCATAATCGGTTATTTCATAGTAACTGTCTATTGCAACAGGTGTAATGTCCCATTCAATCACTACCTTAACAATCTCATTCTGCTTGAACTCGGTGGTTTCTTCCCCTGTTTTTAAACTGTAATAGGTGCGTTTGACTTTCAGGTTCATGTCAGGTTCTGCCCTGTTTTCTGGCGGTGCGCTGAACACTGATGTGACCGATGCGTTGCCGGATACATCGGTAATTCTCAGATCGCCTAACTTCTGTGAAGGAACGGTGACGGTAACAGGCCAGCCGTCAGTGATCTTTTCGCTGTAGGTATTCCCGTCGTACTCGTAGGTGAAGGTAACATCCTCAGGTGAAAGTTTATTAAACTCTTCAATGATAACCAGAAGTTTCTCAGCGTTTACCAATATCTTTCTGGAGTAGTTGCTGACAATGTATTCATACAACCCATCCTTATGCGGTGTATCAAGCCTCGAAGCCAGAACTGCCGCAAGAGCTGTTTCCTTAAGTATTGTATCCGGATCGCCCGAGGTTTTTACGCGGGTATAGGGTTTTTTGATCTCCATAACAGGTACTACCGCGCTGTTGTAAATATTCTGCGCAGTTGCTGCCTCGCCGATTTCCTCGAAGGCAAGAGCAAGGTATATTTTATCTTTCAGCGACAGGTTGCTTACTCCGGCTGCCTCTTTCAGGTCAAGCAATACCGGCTCACCCAGCACGGCAAGGCCGTATAATGCCGGGGCATTGATCCTGCCTGGCTCGGCAAGGACAAGGGAGTAGAAATAACGCTTCAGTCCTGCCGCATCTGCTTCGTCCTTCAGGAATCCGGACAACAGCGCCGTCAGTTCAACATCGCTTTCGGAATAGGGGAGTATTCCGTAACCGCCGTCTTCCTTCCGGTACTGGCTGAGATCAACCTCGGTTTCGTCTGCGTTTCTGTCAGGTACCAGTTCATTCAGCAGAAGGTTTGCCTTCAATGCTGTGTATTTCTGATCCAACCTGCTTCCGCCGCTGTATGCAAGGTTGTACAGCGCAGGTATTAATTTTCCGCGGCCTGCATCGGCAAAGATCAGGGTGGTAAGCCCTTTTTCGCCGCCTGTCAGTTTCATGTTTACCGTTAAGGTATCGGTTACGGCTTTCTCAATTTCATGGTAGGTTTCAGCAACGTATATTGTCCTTCTTATTCCGTCGGACAGTCCGCTTTCGCTGACGGCCTTAATCTCGATGTCATAAACACCCGGGGTAAGGCTCCACAACGGAATATTGGTGCGTTCAAATGCCTTTCCTTCAGCGGTCTGTATATAACCCGGAATCTGTTCGCAGGTAACCTGGTAGGTTATTTTCTCGCCTTTCTTCAGGTCATTTCCGTAGGCGGACACTCCTACATAGGGGAAGTCGCCCTTAAGGTAGGTATTGTTCATGCTGTCATTGATAAAGAAGGGCAGGGTTACTTTAAGCGAAGATTCCCCTGTTCCGCCGTAAAGGTCAGGCGATATGGCTGCAAGCGTTACATGCCATGATGTTACGTTATCGGGCAGTTTGAACTCCAATGTTCCGGTTCCGTCTTCGTTTAAGGTTATTGTTTTAAACAGGGCTGTATCCCTGAAATCGCTTCTTACCCGGACAGTGTCCATGGCTGCTGCACCGGCAGCTTGATCAAACGATACCGAAGTATTTACTTCCTCAGAAAATTTAATGGAAACAGCACCCTGTCTTGCTCCGGCTCCTCCTGCAGCATTTGCTATAACCGAGCCCATCTCGTGGGAGGAGTAAGAATATCCAAGCCCGGTATTGAGCCATTGATACAGGCTGCCGAGAACATCCACATGGTAACCTGATATTTCAAGCATTGCTTCGTCAATAATGGCAAGGTTTACACGGGCCTTAACGGGATTTTTGTTTTCATCCCTTGCCGTTATGCTGATGGTAACGGTGTCGCCCGGACGATATGCTTCCTTGTCGGCCTTCATTTCAATATCAATCTTCTTTTCGTCGGTATTGTATCTGAGGGCCGCTGTGCTGGGTTTTATATAGCTTTTCCCGTTGAAATATACTGCAGCTACATAGAAGTTCGGTATTTTGTCCCCGGAGAATACCGTCTTGTATTCCGGACCGTCCTGGACCGTATAATTCATGATTCCGTTCTGTGCTTCATAAAACAGCATCAAATCGGCATCTACCGTTTCGTCGTTATTTTTGAATGTAATTACCGCTTCATCGCCTGTACGATATTTTTCCTTGTCGGCTTCGAGGTGATACCAGTCATATTCGGTATCAATTCCAGGTTCGATGTAGTAACTGTTCGAAAGGTAGACTTCCCTCGTCATTGTTCTGCCCTTATAGTCATTCCAGGTCAGCTCAACAGTATAAAAACCGTTGTTGGGATGCCTCAGTTCAAAGACTCTTGTTGCAATACCTTCCTTATTGGTTGCAAATGTAAAGCTCTCTACTTTTTCTTTGCGTTCTTCATAACGGTAGCGTTTTCTTACCACCTTGTTTATATAGTCGTATTCTTCGCCGTCTTCAATCTTTTCGTAGGTGTGGTAGATAACGGCTCCGTCAATTTTTCTGTATTTAACTGGATCACCTAAGATATCTTCGGTTGACCAGTTATCATCGGCAGTTTGGTTTATCTTGTCAAGGACTATTTTGTTGAGTTTGGCTTCGAGGGTAATTTTCCCGTCCTTGCCGGCTTTTGTTGAAAACGATGCATTTATGTCGTTGATGTATACCCGTACATGTGAATTGCCGCTGATCATTCCGCTTTCGGGGAGGGATGCGGTTGCACTTAAATAAGTCCATGATACACCCTGGGCGGTATTGTCACTCGTTTCGGCCTTAAACGGAATTACAGCCTTTCCGTCTGGCCCCGTGGATACAGTGCCTGATGTATGTTCGAAAGGATGACCGTATAAATTGTATGAGATGTCCAGGTATGGCACCGGTGTGCCGTCAAAAAACTCCGAAGTTACGGTGAAGTTTACCGTATCATTAAGGAATATGGCTTTTTTATCTGATTCAACAGACATCCTGTATGCAGGTTTAACATAGTTTTCTACGCGGATATAATGGCTGTTGATAATATCGTCTCCGGATTTGACGGTAATCTGGTAGCTTCCCGGAGACAGTGCGGGAAGTTTGAAACTGCCCTCGAAAAAGCCGTTATCGACAGGTACTTTCATGGATACCAGCGGTTTTTGTATGCTTGGCAGAAAATAGCTTAAAAACCTGGCTTCGGGCATGAACCAGTAGCTGCCCTCTGCAATTTCAACCGTAACTTCCGAGGGGGAAGCCCCGTTGCCGCGGTTCTTTAAAAATCCCCAGAACTGAACCAGATCGTCGGGCTTATACAGGCTTCTGTCTGTCTGGAAGAACCTCCAGTAGTTCTGCTGGGTATACATATAATCAGCATATACCCTGTACCTGCTGTTCGCTAATACAAGCTCGTCGTTATTCTTACGGACAACATAGAAATTTAACCTGTATATGCCGGATTCATCGGGCTCGGTGGAAACAGTGTCAAAAGCGGTAACACCGGATGCGTCAGTAGTGTATGTTCTGTCTTCACCGACAATGGTTATTTCTGCTGATTCAACCGGTTCTCCCGTTATCAGGCTGTTCACCCAGAAAAGGGTTAAAGTGTCGCTTTCAACATAGTAAGCCGAAATATCCGTGGACTGAACAAGTACCTGCGCGGTAAGCCCGTTATATGTGCTTTCTATAAGATAGAATCCCTTCGGTAGAGCTTCGGGAAGCGCCAGGTAACGATCCTGCCATACCGTTAAGTCAAAGGTCTGGTCGAAAGTAGAAACCTTTGTAAGGTTCTCGGTAGGAAGCAGGTTGCCCTGGTAAGCAACATAAGACCAATACGGTATTTCATAAGTGGATTTGACGGACTCAATAAACTCTGCGGAGTTATTGAATTTATAAATATTTGTTGTTACAACCGCTTTTGTGACAGTACGGTCGGTTAAGTATATGCTTATCGGGATCAGGGGCGCATCCTTTGTTGAAAACTCCATAAGTGAGTATGCAAAGGAGAGGCTTCCCTTGTACTCTTGCTTGTTATCATGTTCCGGTTCTGTTTCAAATGCAAAAACATAATCCTTTTCAAGTTTCTGACCCGTTCCGTCAAGGGGCAGACCCTTCTTGATCGTTACAGTGTAAATGGTACCCGGCTGTAGGTTTTTGGGTATGAAAACTGCGGCATAGCCGTTGGTTTCAAAACGGCCTTCAGCTTTTGGCGATATTACGAAATACTTTTCAATATCCTTGAAATTTTTATGGCTGAAATAAATCTCTATTCCTGTGTTTACAGGTACGTTGCCTGACTGGTTTGCGGGCAGGGTGCCCAAAACCGAAAACTTGCGCTGGGTTTGAAAAGTCCACGTAACCGTTTTGTTTTCAGGCGTGGTTATTACAAAAGTGTACAAACTGTTTTCGTCAAGTTTTCTTTCGGGAGTTAAAAGGAACTCATTGTTTTTGTTTTGTGTGATTTTCAGCGGAATATCACCCAAAAGTCTGACCATTTGCTGAATCTGTTCCAGGTTGTAGTTGTCACTCGTTTTTAAAATAAAATCCGTATCCGTGGTGATTCCGGAAGAATCGTGTTTTACCGGTGCAAGTGAAAAACCGTTCCTGTATTCTTCTGCATATACCGTGGTTACCGGGCCGGAAATCAGGAAGACTGCAGTAAGAATAGAAAAGGCTAAAACCAGCGAAATTATCCTCTTCATAAACTACCTCCTCATACAATACTTGTCTTGTATATGCCGTTTATGCATTATTTCTCATTAAAAATGTTACATAAATATATCGGCCTCATTTGGTTTGACGATGAATATGCCAATTTGTTCCCAAAAGCTATCAGTGTTATATTACGGATTGGTTACAAAATTATTGTTAAAATGTTAACGATAAATGCTTAAAAGTATAGACAGCAAAAACATAGAGTGATAAAATATTACTAAATTTATTCCGAGAAGTTAATGAATGAAGCTGGGTTTTACATCAAGCTATCATATTGCTCCCATGAACAGAAAAATACGGGGATCGGCAAAAACAGGTTAAGCTCAGCTGATTTGAGAAAAATTAGGAGGATGAAAAATGAACAGGGTTTATAATTTTTCTGCAGGACCGTCGGTACTGCCTGAAGAGGTTTTGGAAACTGCAAGGGATGAAATGCTGAACTGGCATGGTTCCGGAATGTCTGTTATGGAAATGAGCCATAGGTCCAAGTGGTATGACGAGATCATCAAAAAGGCAGAGACAGACTTAAGAGATCTTATGAACATTCCTTCGAATTATAAGGTCCTGTTTTTACAGGGCGGGGCATGGACCCAGTTCGCCATGGTTCCGATGAACCTGATGAAAAAGGGCAAGGCAGATTATGTAAACACCGGTTCATGGTCCAAAAAGGCAATCAGCGAAGCGCGAAAATACGGGAAAGTAAATGTTGTGGCTTCATCTGAGGATGCAGGATTTACTTACATCCCGGAGCTTAACCCGGAAACCTTCAGCAGGGATGCTGATTACTTCTATATCACAACAAATAACACAATATACGGAACAAGGTATACAAAGCTCCCTGAAACAGGCAATGTTTCCCTTGTTGCAGACATGTCATCGAATATTCTTTCCGAAGTATATGATGTAACAAAATTCGGCCTGATATTTGCGGGTGCGCAGAAGAATATGGGACCTGCAGGCGTGACCGTTGTCATAATCAGGGAGGATTTAATATCCGACGTTCAGCCCGAAGTACCTACAATGCTTCAGTATAAAGTACATGCCGAAAACAGTTCATTGTTTAACACACCTCCGTGTTACAGCATTTATATCTGCGGCCTGGTATTCGAGTGGCTTAAAAAACTTGGCGGTGTACCCGCAATGCAGAAAATAAACGAGGAAAAGGCCGCAATACTGTATGATTTCCTCGACAATTCAAAGATGTTCAAGGGAACTGTAAGGAAGGAAGACCGTTCCTTGATGAATGTTCCGTTTGTAACAGGGGACAAGGACCTCGATGCCAGGTTTGTAAAGGAAGCCGAGCAGAAGGGCCTTGTCAACCTGAAAGGGCACAGAAGTGTCGGGGGCATGAGGGCAAGCATTTACAATGCCATGCCCGTTGAAGGTGTAAAAAAACTTGTTGAATTTATGAAAGAGTTTGAAGCAAAAAACAGGATATAAAGAAACAGAATTAAAACTCACAGGGCAGACCACCGGGTCTGCCCTGTTTGTACAGTTTAAAAAGTTACAATATTATCAGTTAACTTTTCGAAAAGTCTCATATTATATTATATTTTGCATTCCTTATATATCAAATCTGCTTAATGCGGTTTCACAGCCAGGCATCTGCCCGGGTCAGGGTTCTCTCCATGCTCGTATCTTGGCTGCATTGCTATTTTTCGGAGATTCGGTTATGATAATTAAGAAAAAACAATTGGAAAAGTGTGATAAAAGTATGAAGATACATCTTGACGACACAATACTTATGAATGTGGAAAAACCCGCCCGTTATACTGGCGGTGAATGGTATATGGCTGTAAAAAACCCGCGGAATATTGATGTCCGTTTTGCATTCTGTTTTCCTGACGTATATGAAGTGGGTATGTCCCATCTTGGAATGAAAATACTGTACCATGTTCTGAACAAAAGGGACGATGTTTATTGCGAGAGGGTTTTCGCACCCTGGGCGGACATGGAGAAAATTATGCGTGACAGGGGTATTCCGTTATTCACCCTTGAAACAAAAGACCCCGTAAGGTCGTTTGATTTAGTGGGTTTCACGCTGCAGTACGAAATGAGTTATACGAATGTCCTGAACATGCTGGATCTTGCCGGGATTCCCCTTTTGTCATCGGAAAGGGACAATACCCATCCGTTTGTGATAGCAGGCGGCCCGTGTGCATGCAATCCCGAACCCCTTGCCGATTTTATAGATTTCTTTGCCATAGGCGAAGGCGAGGAAGTTATTCTTGAAATTATTGACGCGTATAAGGAATGGAAAGCAAAAAACGGAAAAAGAACCGAGTTCCTTGAAAAAGCGGCCGAAATTCCGGGGGTATATGTTCCGTCTCTTTATACTGTTTCATATAACGAAGACAACACGATAAGCCGAATTGAACGCGCAAAAGCCGGCATACCAGGAAAGGTAACGAAAAGAATAATCAAAGACATGGATATGGCCGATTTCCCCGAGAATATAATAGTTCCGTTCATTGGTACCGTCCATGACAGGATCATGCTTGAAATGTTCAGGGGATGCATCCGCGGCTGCAGGTTCTGCCAGGCAGGTTTCATATACCGGCCTGTAAGGGAGAAGTCTCCGGAGGTTCTGCTTGAACAGGCCAAAGGCGCAATGGAAAAAACGGGATATGAAGAAATATCCCTTGTTTCGCTGAGCACCAGTGATTATTCGTGCCTGGCAAACTTTACGCAGGAACTGCTGAAACTTACGGAGGAGAGAAAGATAAACCTTTCCCTTCCGTCGCTGCGTATTGACAATTTTACAATAGATCTCATGGAGAAAGCCCAGAAGGTTCGGAAAAGCGGGCTTACCTTTGCTCCCGAGGCAGGAACGCAAAGGTTGCGGGATGTGATAAACAAGGGCATTACGCAGGATGATATCGTAAATTCCCTCAAAATAGCATTTGAGGGAGGATGGAACAATGTAAAGCTGTATTTTATGGTAGGGCTTCCTACCGAGACAGAGGAGGACATAGAGGGTATAGCAAATCTTGCAAAAGAGGTTGTCGATGTATACTATTGCATTCCCAGGGAGAAAAGGGCAAAAGGGCTGAAAGTGACGGTAAGTACTTCATGTTTTGTGCCTAAACCCTTTACCCCGTTTCAATGGTTCGGCCAGGATACAATTGAAGAGTTTCATAGAAAGCAGATGCTGTTAAGGGATAAACTGCGCGGGGTTTCAAAAGCAATAACCTACAACTGGCATGACGCAAGGGTAAGCCTTCTTGAAGCCGTTTTTGCACGTGGCGACAGAAGGGTTGGAAAGGTTCTTCTAAGGGCATGGCAGAACGGCTGCCGTTTTGACGCATGGAACGAGTTTTTCAGGTTTGAGTCGTGGATGAAGGCTTTTGAAGAAGAAGGCATTGCCCCGGCATTTTATGCTAACCGAACCAGGGATTTCGATGAAATCCTGCCGTGGAGTCATATAGACATGGGTGTATCGCAGAAATTTCTGCAGCGCGAATGCCAGAAAGCGTACCAGGGAATTGTTACCCCAAATTGCAGAGTGCAGTGCACGGGCTGCGGCAGCAGTGTTTTCGGTACCGGCATATGCATAACTGAGCCCGGCAAAGGAGATGAAGCATGAAAATCAGGTTTCAGTTTGAACGTGGAGAAGAATTGAAATATATCGGGCATCTGGATGTCATGCGGCTCTTTGAAAGGGCGTTTAAACGCGCCGGTCTTCCGGTAACCCATTCACAGGGTTTTAATCCAAGGCCGCATATTGTGTTTGCCCAGCCGATGCCCCTTGGCCTTACAAGCGCAGGTGAGTTTGCCGATGTCGAACTTGAAAGGCGGTATGAGCCAGATGTTTTCGTTGAAAAACTCAATTCGGCCTTGCCTGCAGGAATAAAAGCCGTTGACGCAGCGGAAGTCAGCAATGGCAGGAACATCATGGCAATTGTCGGCGCCGCACGTTACAGGATAGATTTCAAGGCTGAACCGGGATTGGATATTGACGGTATCATATCAGAGATTCTGAGTACCGAGAGAATAATTGTTTTAAAAAAGACTAAAAGCGGCGAGAAAGAGTTTGACATAAGGCCGCTGATATATGAGCTTTCGGGTGAAGCCATGAACGGTACGGGCTTTTTCAATGTACTGCTCAACGCGGGGCAGGATGACAACGTACGTCCCGAACTGTTTGTTGAAGGTGTAAGGACCTGTACCGGTATTGATATCGAAATGACGGCAATGCACAGGATTATGCTTTACGGCCGTGTCGGCGGCGAATGGCTGCCCCTGGCCGACAAAAGATTATTATAGCGGGAACTGCAGCCTGTTCTGCAGACCTCCTTATATTTTCGGATTTTTTTTCGTATTGTCATTCCGGGTTTAAGGTAAGGATTTATCCTTCTGTATTTGTGAATCCATAGCAGTAATCTGCCGGTGTTCAGGGCGGGTAATATTAGGGCTCTCCCCGGCTGCAACATTTGGTATACAGTTTCGTCATCCCGACGGCATTATCACCTGAAGCAAACCATCTGCTCGGCCGGTACCCTTTTATATACTGCATAGAGCATAATACGTAATAAAGATGCCTTGATGTGATATAATAGTTAAATAATCAAAGCAGTAAAACTACTATATTTCGGGGTCTTATGGTTAAGGAAGTATTGGTTGATTCGAAACCCGAAAAAACAAGGATTGCAATCCTTGAAGACGGTGAGCTTGCCGAATTGCATATTGAATATCCCGGCAGCACGAAACTTGCGGGCAGCATATACAGGGGCAGGGTTGATAGGGTTCTGCCAGGTATGCAGTGCGCCTTTGTTGACATAGGCGCGGGCAAAAATGCCTATTTAAGTGCCGAGGATATTGTATCGGCAAAAAAACACCTTTTAGGAAAAGATAACGGTCATGTAAAGATAGAAAAACTCGTAAAACCGGGGCAGGAAATTACCGTCCAGGTAGTTAAGGAAGAAACCGAAGCAAAGGCTCCGAAAGTTACAGCCAATATTGCGCTGCCGGGCAGTTTAACCGTTTTGCATCCGTTTTCACCGGGTGTTGGTGTTTCGAAAAAAATTAATGACCAGGCAGAAAGAGCGCGTTTGAAGAATATAGCAGCGGGACTGTGCCCTGAAGGTATGGGAATTGTTATACGGACAGCCGCACAAGGGGCTGATGAGTCCATTATAGAAAATGACATCCGGTGTCTTATGAAAACCTGGGAGCAAATCAGAAAGAAGGAAGAAAAGGGGCCTGTGCCCAGGTGTATCCACCAGGAACCATGTTTGCTCCAAAGGCTTGCACAGGCAGGCTTAAATTCGGATATCAGGCGTATTGTCCTGAATGATCATATGGAGTTTGAGAATTTGCTCAAATACTTAGATGAGACAGCGCCCCGGATGAAAATGAGGGTTGAGTTCTTTTACAGCAATTTCGACCTTTTTGAGTTTTATAACGTAGAAAGCGCAATAAAAGAGGCCCTGTCAAGAAAAGTGTGGTTAAAATGCGGCGGCTACCTAATATTTGACCATACCGAGGCATTAACGGTTATTGATGTGAATACCGGGAAATATGTAGGGAAAAAGGACAGAAACGAAACAATTTTCAAAACCAACTGCGAGGCGGCAAAGGTTATTGCCAGGCAGGTTAGGCTCCGCGATATAAGCGGAATTATTCTTATAGACTTTATAGACATGGAAGATAATTTGCAGAAGGACACGGTTCTGTCCATCCTGAGGGAAGAATGCAAAAAGGACCGAAACCAGGTGACTGTAGTTGGCATGACCAATCTTGGACTTGTTGAACTGACGAGAAAGAAAGTAGGAAATTCCCTGGTTCAGATTCTTACCCATCCATGCCCGAACTGCGGCGGAAGCGGCAGGGTACTGAATCCCTGAATACAGCGAAAATTGATTGATAAAAAGCAGCCTTTCAAATAATACTATTTGGAGGCTGTTTTTTATTTTGAGAAAATTTCAAAAAACTATTGACATTTGTGATTAATATATCTATTATAATAATAGTAATCATTACTATTAAGGAGTAGTTATTATGAATAAAAGATACAGTGCACAGAAAATGATGATAGAGAACTCACTGCGGAAGCTGAACCATCCTACGGCTACCGAAATATACGAGGATATCAGGAAAGATTATCCGAATATCAGCCTTGGCACCGTTTACCGGAACCTGGGTGCAATGGCCGAGGCGGGTGAAATATTGCGAATCCCGATGGGTGATGCTCCCGATCGATTTGACATAAATATCCATGAACATCTGCATGTCTTGTGCACTGAATGCGGAAATGCCTTTGACTCGGAAAGCGATGACCTTGAAGATATTCTTGAGCAGGTTGACCGGTTGCTGGAACAGTCTACAGGGGTCCGCATTGAAAGCAGGGTAATGATTTTCAAAGGAATCTGCACTGATTGCAGAAACATGTCTGAATAGGCAAATCACCGGTTTTTTACCGGATTAAATAAAAAATGTTTTTAAGGAGGGTTTTATTATGGCACTTATTGGTAAAGAAGTTTCTGATTTTACAGTAAAGGCGTATGTTAATGGTGAGTTTAAGGATATCAGCAAGTCGGATTTGCTCGGCAAGTGGTCGGTGTTCGTATTCTATCCGGCTGATTTTACCTTTGTATGCCCTACCGAACTTGCAGACCTGGCCGATCATTACGATGAATTCCAGAAGATGGGCGTAGAAATATATTCTGTTTCAACAGACAGCCATTTTGTTCACAAGGCATGGCATGATGCTTCGGATACAATTAAGAAAATCAGGTTCCCGATGCTCGCAGATCCTACAGGAAAGCTCTGCAGAGACTTCGAAGTATACATTGAAGAAGAGGGAATGGCATTAAGAGGAAGCTTTATAGTTAACCCCGCCGGTAAAATAGTGGCTTACGAAGTAAACGAAAACAGTATAGGCAGAGATGCCGCAGAATTGCTGCGTAAGGTTCAGGCAGCCCAGTTTGTGGCAGCACATGGTGATGAAGTTTGTCCCGCAAAGTGGCGTCCCGGAGCTGAAACCCTTAAGCCCAGTCTTGACCTGGTAGGGAAGATTTAACTGCTATGAAAGAAATATATGATCTGATAATAATCGGATCAGGAAGCGCGGGAATGACGGCCGGCATTTATGCCGGCCGTGCCCGGCTTAAAACCCTGATCATAGAACGGGACAAACCAGGCGGGCAAATCAGGATAACTTCAGAAGTGGAAAACTATCCGGGCATTCTTAATGTTTCCGGGGAGGAGCTTGGCCTGATAATGAGAAAGCAGGCCGAGAAATTTGGTGTTACTTTCAGACAGGGTATTGTTGAATCCGTGGACCTGAAAGGCGACATTAAAAAGGTCAGAACGGTGGACGGGGAATACGAGGCTTTGGCTGTAGTAATTGCTACGGGTACCGTTCCGAGAAGGATTGGTTTCATCGGAGAAGATGAATTCAGGGGACGGGGTATCGGATACTGCGCCACATGTGACGGGGAATTCTTCACCGGCATGGATGTTTTCGTTATAGGGGCAGGCTTTGCTGCCGCAGAAGAGTCCATTTTTCTGACAAGGTACGCAAGAAAAGTTACGATCATTGCAAGAGAGCCTGAATTTACATGCTCAAAAATGATTGCAGAAAGGGTACTTGCCCATCCGAAGATCGAAGTGAAATTCAACACTGAAATACTCGAGGCCGACGGCGACAGTGTATTGCGCTATGCAAAATTTATAAACAACAAAACAGGTCAGACATGGGCCTATGAATCGAAACCCGGCGAGAGTTTCGGAATTTTCGTTTTTGCGGGTTATATACCTCAGACTGCGGAATATGCGGAACAACTGAGACTTGATGAATATGGATATATCGTTACCGATGAAAACATGCGTACTAATATTGATGGCGTATATGCAGCGGGGGACGTCAGGAAAAAAGACCTGAGGCAGCTTGTAACGGCTGTTTCTGACGGAGCCATAGCGGCCACGCATGCTGAAAAATACATTGCGATAAAGAAGGAGAGGCTTGGAATTAAAACCGAGGAATCCCATGACACCGTGCAGCCCGGGAAACTATTCCTTGATGAGGATTTGCGCGAACAACTGGTTCCGATCCTGAACCGTTTTGAAAATAAAGTGGGTATCCTGGCAATATTAGATGAACAGCAGGATTTAAGCAATGAAATAAAATCCTTCTTGGAGGAGTTTGTGTCTCTTACCGATAAAGTGGAGCTGAATGTGCTGTACAAGGGACAGGATCCTGAGAAGGAGAAGAGTATAAATGCTGAGATTTTCCCGACTTTCGCAATCCTTGGAAGAGATGGCGGATATACAGGTATACAGTTCCACGGTGTTCCGGGCGGGCATGAGATAAACTCGTTCATCCTGGCATTATATAATGTAGCCGGACCAGGCCAGTCGGTAAGCGAAGAAGTCATGTCGCGCATTAACGGCATCGACAGGAAGGTGAATTTAAAGATAGGGGTGTCCCTGTCCTGTACCTTCTGCCCTGATGTGGTGGCGGCATGCCAGCTGATGGCAGCGAAAAATCCGGATATCGAGGCGGAAATGATTGATGTGGCCCGATATCCCAAGTTTAAAAACAAGTATTCCATAATGAGCGTACCGGCACTGATAGTAAATGACAAGGATATAGTTTTCGGCAAAAAGACTATATCAGAAATCCTGGACATTATCGAAAAAGTTTAATTTTATAAATCAAAAAGGTTTTTCAAGAGGGTCTGTTGCCCGAAAACAAACCCTGCATCACCTGCAGAAGGCGGCTAAAAACCGCCTTTTTTGCATGTATAAACTGCGCCGTTATTGCTTTTCAAAAAAACCTGGGCAATTTCATCCTTGCTATGACAATCAAGCAATCCTGCTTTTATGATGCTCATCTGAATTTTCGGATACGGTTTTATTTCTTAGTTGCAATGCGTTAATCAATCAACACGTATTTATTTTATTCTTGCAACATTTTAATAATGGATTATAATTGCAAATATAAGGAAATACAATGGCATTATTGATGTAACAATTTATCGGTCATTTCCTGAAGCCCAAACACTCGAAAAGAAAACAGGTTATCACGGTGACCTTTTGGCTGTCAGTAAGGAGTATGCCAAAGATGTCAAGGAAGTGAGATTTCATTATAAACAATATGAAGAGTACGAAGACGAATAGAAACATGCAAAACAATGTTCACTCCCAATCTGCGATAACAAATACCTGCAAAAAGGCTTCTCTATATTTTCCTTTTACCCCGGTTAACAAGAGCATTTGTGTAAATAAGCCCGCCTTCTATGCTATAATAATAATTATAGAAAAAAAGAGCAATAATACCAGAAAAAAGAGATCTTAAGACTATAATATACTATTGTTTCTTAAAATATATGTAAGCTAATATAGAAAGAAAATCAATTTACACAAAAAATTAGGGCTAAAGCAGTATTATGCTTATATACGTAATTGGTATACATGATTAATGTTCTTTTTGTCTACTGATAAATTTGAATATAATTTTAACTGATATAAGATAATACATATGTGACAAAAAGATAAGAAAAAAGGAAAGACCTCTGATATAATGTTTATTACCACAAA
>ENA-OWOZ01000724-OWOZ01000724.1-bioreactor-metagenome-genome-assembly--contig:-NODE-724-length-37678-cov-12.755379_pt1 | contig 37678 bp, 29 predicted proteins | sample MGYA00238140_ERZ651804 | MGnify/ENA primary metagenome ERZ651804 (study PRJEB26910, sample SAMN07631232) | bioreactor metagenome | isolation source: Switchgrass digestor | place: USA: Dartmouth...
TCAGTATGTGAATTCATACATAAGGTTGGAGTAAGGGGAAATATTACCTATACCATAAGGGAGGCAATAAGGAGAGTTTATAATCCTGGAGAGCTGTATGAATTTGATGAGTCTCTTGGTGAGAAGTCTTTCAATGAAAATATCAGGCTATATGACAAATGGCATGATAAGGACAATGGCCGTATAAAAATACTTTTCGGGCCACAAGGAGCAGATTTTGTAGGCAAGGAGCTGCTATTAAAGATACAGAGAACTGCTAAGGAAAGAAAAACAAAGATACACATGCATACTCAACAAGGCGATAGGGAGACTTATCAGATAGTAAAGAGATACAACAAAAGACCAATTCAGTGGTTGAAGGAAATTGGATTTTTAGATGAAACCCTAATAGCTGTTCATTTGACTGATGCAAATGATGATGAGGCAAGAATAGTAGCTGAAAGTGGTGCTTCAATGATTGTATGTCCAGGATCTATTGGAATAATAGATGGAATAGTATGTCCATCTATGGCTTTCCAGGAAGCAGGAGGAAATGTAGCCTTAGGTTCTGATCAGGCTCCAGGAAATAACTGCCACAATATTATAAATGAGATGAAGTTAATTGCTTTGTTTAATAAGATAAAATATCAAAATCCTGAAGCAATGCCTGCATGGCGTGCATTGAGGATGGCCACTATTGAAGGGGCAAGGGCTATAGGTTTGGGAGATATGGTAGGTTCACTTGAAGTAGGAAAAAGAGCAGATTTTATAGCCATAGACCTAAGTAAGCCTTCAATGCTTCCACTGTATACCTATCCAATGAGGAATATTGTTCCAAACCTTGTATATAGTGCAAGGGGAGATGAGGTATGCCTTTCAGTAGTAGATGGCAGGGTTATATATAGAGATGGTAAGATACTTACAATAGATGAGGAAGAATATATTAAGGAAGTAAATAGGTACCCTGAGGGAATAGGAGAAAGAGCAAGTAAGGAATTCTTCGAAATAAACGGCACCAACGCACAGTTTATGCGTGAGGATAGACTATGATGTAGTGCAATGCAAGGGGAATGCAATGGGGACGGGGGTTTTGTATCAATTTGATGCAAAACCCCCGTCCCCGTTGCATTAAAATTTAACAGATTTTTAAGAGGATATTATAGAATTCTGTCGAATATGTTAAGTACAGCACACTTGAAAGGATGATTACATGGATAAAGCAAAAGGATATGTATATGTTATAATATCTGGAATACTGTTTGGGTGCATGCCTTTATATGCAAAGATACTGTATAGTAATGGATGTACTCCTTTAAGTTTGGTTTTCTATAGATTTCTTCTGGCTATTCCTTTTTTGTATTTAATATGCAGGAAGGCTGGTATTGACATAAAGATAAGCAAAAGGGAATTTAAGGATTTATCCTTGATTTCAATACTTGGGTACTCGATTACTCCAATATTGCTCTGGATACCTTAGTTATAAAGTTTACACCAATTATCTGGTTGGCCTTATTGTTGTTTTCACTGGTTATTTCAATAGGGGCTGTATATTCCTTTCAAAGAGGTTTAAACATAATAGGGGCACAGAGCACATCTATTTTAAGTACAACAGAACCTATTACCAGCGTTATCATTGGCATTTTAGTATTTAATGAACCTGTAACATTTAAAATAATATTAGGTATTGCAGCAATTATCTTATCGGTAATATTATTGGCATTAAATGAAAAACATGCTTAAAAGCTTTGCCACTACATAGGTGTTCATATATGTAAAGGCTATGACTCCTGTATCATTAAGCATAAATGCACATATAGAGGTAATGAATATTATCATTATTTCCTCTAAAATATATGGGTCTCTTATTTTAGCCTTTTTCACGGTACTATTATCATCCAGAAGGAATCTTTTTATGAAGCATAACTGTCCTATCAGTATAATGCTCCATGGAGGGGAAATGGCCATAAGTACCAGCTGTTTTACTTTCTTTTTTATCATATCAAATAGTTCATATAAACCTAAACTGCCTATTCTTATATATAAGCTTTTAGCATGACCATTAGATGCATTTCCTGTTTTTATAGCAAATCCTATGAGAAAGATTCCAATTCCAAGGCCAAATAGTGTAAACATTGTTTTTTTGCTGAGCTTCCTTTTAAATAGGGTTATATATAATAGCATTAAAAATGCAATAATGGAAGTTATATAGCCTCCGAAGTTTGTTGCATATTTTTCCGATAAGGCCATTATGATTATAGGAAAGTAGATGCATAAGTCTATTGTAGACAGTATTCTATTGTTCACTTTTCTTTTAACCTGATAGAATGCAATAATTCCTGTTGTTATAAGTACAGCCATGGATTCGTTATTTAACCCATAAAATCTTCCACCGGATATAACATTATTAAACCCGTAGAAGGAGTTGTATATCATATCTGGGCAGAAGAAAACAGCAAAAAGTATTATTATATTTGTCAGAATGGGAAATATAGAAAGTGCATCAACACCTTTTTTATCTAAAATGTATGTTATCAATATGGTAATTAAGGTAAGTACCAGTGAGTATAGTATAATGCTTTGGCTTAATTTAAATATGCCTAGTGCCATGGATACAAATATCATTATCAGTAATCCATTCATAAGCATATAAAATTTTCTTAAAGTGTTTTTCTTCTTTTTGAGAATGTCATATATTATATATAGCTGTATTGTAATTATTACTCCATGGAATATGTATTTTATAATAAGCATGTTCATTATTCCATGAAGATTGTCTATATTCCTGTCAATTAGCTCCTGTATATCATTAGTATCAGTTTGAGCATACATTTTGTGACCAGTGGTTGTATGGGTTTTGATTCCATATATACTGGTAATTTCTGAAAATATGTCCATATTGGTAACCAAGCCTTGTCTTTTAGTTGAATTGCTGGTTAGGATTCCACTTTTCTTCATCTGGCTGCAATAAATAATAGGTACCAGAGTGCTGTTCCTTATATCTTGTACATCCCCTGTGACAGAGCTTGGAAAAATTAAAATATTGTCCATTGAAAATTCATCTATATAATTCTTAAGAATTTCTATTCTTTCTTCTTTATCTTCTATTTGAAAGGAAACTACTAAAACATCTGATTCCTCTAGTACATCAGATGTTTTTTCAACTAGCCAGTCCTTATTATACTGGATATCTAAGTATCCGCTATATATGATTCCATTTCTATCTGCAGCTATAAGGCTGGATTCATCATTTCCTATGTAGCCAATGGATATGTGCTTTTCTTTAAGGGAATCTGCCAAAAAATCCATATTATTGGAAAAGCCTTTGTAGTTTTTATCCAGATTCTTTATGATATCTTTATAGCCATCAACTACTATATTGCCATTTTTATCTATACTGAGGCCTTTGAACAATTCTTTTTCCACTTGGACTCTTCTTCCTGTTGCAATGGTCATAAAGTATGATTCGCTGTTTCTTTTAAATACATTGGATGTTCTAGTATTCATAAGTCCCAGGGACACTCCGGATTTAAAGTCTAGCTTTTCAATGGTGGAAAAGTCCAGCTCATCAGTTACTATAATTATTGTTTTGATATTTTCAGCATAGGATATGCTGCATATGAATAAAAGAATTATAACTAATAAATGCATTATTATTTTTTTGATATTCATAATTGTACCCTCTATTAGAAGTTTTGTATCAAGCATTCACTATTATTATACATTAACTACTAAAAAAGTCACTAAATTATGCATATAATACAAGTTGTATCTTATATAAGAATTAAAAATTTTTGATAAGTTATATAAAAAAATGTTAATAATTAAAAATAGCTGATATAATATAAAGTGCTTAATTAAAGGAGTGTTTATATGAAAGGGAAGAAGATATTGTATTTATCTGCATTCGTTATATGGATTGTAGTAATATTTATATTATCTGCTCAACCAAAGGAAGAGTCCAATGCTCTGTCCATGAAGGTAACAGAAGTAGTTACTGAAAAGGTGATTCCAGATAAGGTAGTGAAAGAAAAGGACTTTAATATGGATAGGCTTAACAATGTTATGAGGACTCATGCTCATTTCTTATTGTATATGGTACTTGGCATTCTAACATTAAACCTTTTAGGTGCTGTAGGAGTATCAAAATATAGAGAATTAATAGCCTTATTAATATGCATTATATATGCCATGACTGACGAATTTCATCAGCTGTTCGTCCCAGGAAGAGGTGCTCAAATTACTGATGTGCTGGTAGACAGTTCAGGAGCCCTTGTAGGCATATTAATTGTATTTGTAGTGAAAAAGGTAATAGGAATTAGAAGTAATAGGATATACGATAATTAGTTAAATAGAAAATGATGCATTATATGCTATGGTATGGAAAAATCAAGTATAAAAGTATATTATAGAGTTGAAGCTAATAAGATTATATAGAGTATATTATTTTGGGGGGAATTTAGATGAGGGTAAAGAAGGCAGTTATACCTGCAGCAGGTTTGGGAACAAGATTTCTTCCTGCTACTAAGGCACAGCCTAAGGAAATGCTTCCAATTGTGGATAAGCCCACATTACAGTACATAATAGAGGAGGCAGTGGAGTCAGGTATAGAAGAAATTCTCATAATTACTGGAAGGAATAAGACTTCCATTGAGAACCATTTTGATAAATCTGTGGAGCTGGAGCTTGAGCTTGAGAAAAAAGGCAAGCTTGATCTATTGAGGGAAGTTAGAAAGATTTCTGATATGGTGAATATCCACTATATTAGGCAGAAAGAGCCATTAGGATTAGGACATGCCATTTACTGTGCCAGGTCCTTCATTGGAAATGAGCCTTTTGCAGTATTATTGGGAGATGATATTGTATATTCAAAGAAACCTTGTCTAAAGCAGATGATAGAGGTTTATAACGAATACAAGACTACCATACTTGGAGTTCAGGAGGTACCAAGGGATGAAGTAGATAAGTATGGAATAGTACTTGGAAAGCTTATAGAAAATAGGGTATATAAGGTTAAGGATTTAATTGAAAAGCCAAATGTAGATAATGCACCTTCAAATATTGCTATTCTAGGCAGGTATATTATCAGTTCAGAGATATTTAATATACTTAGAAATACAAAACCAGGCAAGAACGGGGAAATTCAATTAACAGATGCTCTTAAGGAGCTGGCAAAGCATGAGGCTATTTATGCCTACAATTTTGAAGGAAGAAGATATGATGTAGGAGATAAAGAAGGATTTTTAGAGGCAACTGTAGAATATGCCCTTAGGAATGAGGAGCTAAGAGATGAATTCTTAAAGTATCTAGTAGAAATTGTAGCCAGGGAAAGCAGTAGAATTCAGCTGGATGAAATAGCAAGCGGAGTAGAGAAAAATTAGAAGGAATAATTGATTTTTTAATGATTTTTTAATAATTCTCAAATTGTATTTGAAACTTCTCTTGTTATTATTAGGATGAAAAAATAACAGGAGGTAATGTTATGGTAAGTTTAGAGCAGGTTGAAGATTTGAGAAAAAGAGCCAATGTTTCATATGAGGAAGCAAAAAAGGCATTAGAAGAGGCTGATGGAGACATACTGGAGGCTATAATCATCCTTGAAAGACAGAATAAAATAGATCCACCTGAAGGTGGAGGATATTACAGCACAAAGGATAATGCAAAGGAACAGGAGAGCTATGAAAAATCAAGTACTAAAAAGGAATACGATGACAAGGAAGTTAATATATCCATAGGAGACCTTCTTAAGAAATTAGGTAACTTTGCACTAAAGCTTATTGAAAAGGGAAATAGGAATTATTTTGAAGTAGTTAGAAACGGAGAAAGGGTAATGAAATTGCCTGTGACCGTATTGGCAATACTTGCATTATTCATGTTCTGGATTGTATTTCCATTGATAATTGTAGGATTATTCTTTGGATTCAGGTATGGTTTCAGCGGCCCTGACTTAGGAAGAGAGGATATAAACCGAGCCATGGATTCAATGGCAGGGTTTGCTGAGAATATTAAAAAGGAAGTAAAAGGTGAGAATTCAAATGGGGAGAATACTGATAATAGAAGATGAGGAAAAGATAGCACGCTTTGTGGAACTGGAGCTGATTCATGAAGGATATGAAGTTGAAAAGGCTTATAATGGAAGGGATGGGCTTAAGATTTTCGAAGCCCACCCCTTTGACCTTGTTTTGCTGGACATAATGTTACCTGGATTAAACGGCATTGAAGTATTAAGAAGAATTAGGCAGTTTTCAGATGTACCTGTAATACTTTTAACGGCAAGAGATGCAGTGGTGGATAAGGTAACAGGCCTTGACGGAGGTGCTGATGACTATATAACCAAGCCCTTTGCTATAGAAGAGCTTCTTGCTCGAATAAGGGTTGCTTTGAGGAAGAAGTCTGGAGGCCATATAGTTAGTAACTTTGAAAAGTTTAAATCAGGATCTCTTGAGCTTGATCCAATGAAAAGAGAGGTTCATGTTAAGGGAAGCCTTATAAATCTAACAAAGAGGGAATTTGACTTACTTCATTATCTATTGGAAAACAAGAATATAGTGCTAAGCAGGGAAACTATTCTGGAAAATATATGGGGATATGACTTTTCCGGTGGAACCAATGCAGTTGATGTATATATAAGATATCTTCGTTCTAAAATAGAAGAACCCTTTAATGAGAAGTTCATTCATACAGTTCGTGGAGTGGGGTATGTAATAAAAGATGAAGGATAAAAGGACTTCCAACAACAATTTTGCAAGTAAAATAAGCTCCTCCCTGGTTCTTAAGCTTAACTTTAGAATGATGGGAAGGCTCTTTAGAGGATTTTTGAAACTCAATATACTCATCATTTTATTGAGTTTTTTTGTAATACTATGGAATGGTGAAAGGAAAGCAGAGGGTATTATAAATGGAATTGAAAGGTATCCTGAAAACTATAGATATTACTTCTATGATGATATTAGAGTATCAAAAGCAACAGGTTCCAAAAAGGGATATATACTTCCCAGCAGTATATCAAAATGGCTTCCTGTAGATATTGGAGGGGCAAGGAGAGATTTTGATATTGATAAAGATGATTCCAATATTGGGGTATTTAAAAGGATAGATAGTTTAAAATACAAAATAGAGTTTACATTAGATGGTTCAAATTATGTTATAGAGTATTCATTGGGCAGAAACATAAGGAATTTTCTCACTATGTTTATAGTAATACTTGTTTTTGAGCTGTTAATCCTCATAGGAGATGTAAGCAAGGGTCATAGGTCTATTAGAAAAACATTAAGGCCTATAGAGGAATTGACTGAAACTGCAAAGAATCTACAGATGGAGATGAAGGGTAGCAGCGATAAGTATATAAGAGACCTGGCAGGAAAGATTAGCACCATAGATGCTGATAAGCTGGGCAAGAGAATAACTGTAGATACTTCACAGGAAGAGCTTAAGGATTTGGCTAAGGCAATTAATCATATGCTAGACAGAATAAACAGCTCCTATAAGGCACAGGTCAGGTTCGTATCCGATGCATCTCATGAGCTGAGAACTCCTATTTCTGTTATTCAAGGCTATGTAAATCTTCTTGATAGATGGGGAAAAGATGACCCTAAAGTTATGGAGGAGGCTATTAATGCTATAAAGAGCGAATCTGAAAACATGAAGGACCTTATAGAAAAGCTCTTGTTTTTGGCTAGGAGTGACAATGATACTATTCAGGTGCAAATGGAGGTAATTGATGCCTGTGATATAGTTGACGAGATAACAAAAGAAGGACAGATTATAGATGAATCCCACAAATTTGAAGCAATTCTTGAGAGACCTGCCTTTATAAATGCTGATAAGCAGCTGTTAAAGCAGGCAATTAGAATTCTTGTGGATAACAGTATTAAATTTACTCCCTACGGAAAGGAAATAACACTAAAGGCATATAAAAAGGACGGAAAAGTTCATATTGCAGTTCAGGATAATGGCATAGGAATTGAACCTAAGGATTTGCCCCACCTCTTTGATAGGTTTTATCGTTCAGATGAGTCTCGAGCAAGGGGAACAGGAGGTTCAGGGCTAGGGCTATCCATTGCCAAATGGATTGTAGAAAGCCATGGTGGATATTTTGAAATATTGAGCAGAGTAAATATTGGAACCCGTATTATAATGGTATTTCCAGAAGCTGAAATGAATGAAGCAGTAAACTCAGAAAAAGCAGAAATAAAAGGGGAGAAAGCATAGGAGACAGATTATCTGTCTCCTATTATTTATGCCATATAGAATGCGTTATATCCTTTAATTGCCATGTATACGTCTACTTTGCTTGCAATTTCATATGGAGCATGTACACTTAACAGACAGACACCACAGTCTACTACATCCATTCCATAGTTTGCAAGTATATAGGCTATGGTTCCTCCGCCGCCCTGGTCTACCTTTCCAAGTTCTCCCATTTGCCATACTACATTGCTGTCATTGAATAATTTTCTAATTTTAGCTATATATTCAGCGTTGGCATCATTGCATCCGCCTTTTCCTCTTGAGCCTGTGTACTTAACCATTACAAGGCCTTTACCTATATATGGTGAGTTTTTCTTGTCTAAAACTTCTGGATAGTTAGGATCAAATCCTCCTAAGGTATCAGCAGATAATACCTGTGAGTTTGACATGGCTCTTTTTACTATTAACTCTGAATAGCTTTCCTCTGTTAGGTTTACAAGTTCAGCTACTACATTTTCAAAGAATTTAGATTCCATGCTTGTATTTCCAACGCTTCCTATTTCCTCTTTGTCTACAAACAGTGCAACAGCTGTTTTATTTGGTATTTCAACATCCAATATTGCTTTTAGTGAAGTGAAAACACATACTCTGTCATCCTGGCCATATCCGCCAACCATACTTCTGTCTATGCCTACATCTCTTGACTTGCCTGCTGGAACTACTTCAAATTCTGCTGTTGTAAAGTCTTCTTCTGTTATGTTATATTTATCCTTTAGTATCTTAAGTACATTTAGCTTTACCTTGCCAGTTACATCATCATCATTAAATGGTATGCTTCCTATTAAAACATTTAATCCTTCACCTGTAATTCCTTCTGACATGGTCTTTGTCATCTGGTCCTTTGCAAGGTGTGGCAATAAGTCTGTTATGAAGAATACTGGGTCATTTTCATCTTCTCCTATTACTACATCAATTTTTTCTCCGTCTTTGTTTATTACAACACCGTGTAGTGCCAATGGAAGTGTAACCCACTGATATTTTTTAATTCCACCGTAGTAGTGAGTCTTAAGCATTGCAAGGCCTTCATCTTCATATAGAGGGAATTGCTTTAAGTCAAGTCTTGGAGCATCCATATGGGAACCTACTATGTTCATTCCCTTTTCAAGCTTTTCCTTACCAATTACTATTAGAGCTACAGCCTTGTCCCTGTTATTTGCATAAATCTTCATTCCAGGAGCTGGTTTTATGTTCTTTTCAATTACTTCCTCTAAGGATATATATCCCTTTTCCTTTGCTAATCTTATAATTTCTTTTGCTGATTCCCTTTCAGTCTTGCCCTTGTCCAAAAATTCCTTATATTCTTCGTTTACCTGAAAAACTATATTCCTCTCTTCATCATTAAGTGTTTCCCAGGCGTTTCTCCATTTATAGGTTAATGATTCCTGCAATTCCTTACCTTTTAATTCTTTGTCCATGATATCCCTCCTATGAGCTATTTAGAACATCTAAATTTATCATATATTTATAGAATTTTCTTGTCAAGCAGAATAGTACCAGAGGCTTATATGTAAGATGATAAATTATAATATGATTTGACAAAGTATTGAAATTATTGTATCATTTTTCTATATTAGCTTACCTAAAAGGAATTGAAACGCTGTAGTCCATCACAGAGCATATGTTGAAAAAGCATAATTTTATTTAAAAGGAGTAAAAACATGGATGCATTAGGGATATTTTTTATTTGTATTTTCAGTCTCTAATGCTTTTTTGTTGTAGAATGAAAGGTGAAATTAAGGGCAATATAATAAATTGGAGGTGTTTTATGGAAAGCAAAAATACTATGGTTGAGATCTGGGGAGATGTTATTAAGATAAAAGACTTTATTATATCTGTAATTATTTCTTCCATATTCACTATGGGTGCATATTTTTTAGCTCCATCAGGTGAAAAGATAAGGGAGCTTTTCTATGGGCTATTGGGAGCAGTAGTTGGGTTTGTGGTAACTAATGTATTGATTAAACCTAAAAGGGTTATTATATTCGAAGAAAATTTAAAAGAGAATAAGGAATAGCACTATGGATAGTTTACTTATATTGAAAATGATTTTAGCAGCACTTGGGGCTGTAGTTCTATATACATTTATTGGGTTTATCCCAGGTACAGATGAGACTTCGGTTCTCATGCCAATTACGCTGACTGTGGTACTGTCTGGTGTGGAGCCTATAGTTGTGCTGACATTTTTTATTGCAGCAATTGTTACATTAAACCTGACTAATGCTATTCCAACAGTTTTGGTAGGGCTGCCTGGTGGTGTTATGTCAAGCCCTATGATGGAGTATTCACTGTTTTTAAAAGATAAAGGATTATCAGCCTTAGCAATTAAAAAGATGGCTGCAGGCTCATTAATTGGAACTGTTATTTCAATTCCTGTGGCTTTGCTGTTAGCACATATTCTTGCACCCTATGGAGAAAATATACAAGCTTTAGCGTCATTGTTGTTTTTTATTGGTGCTATTTTTCTATCCCTGATAGGAAAGAATAAAATACTATCCTTATTTAGCATAATCCCAATGGCTATACTGTTTATGGGATTAAGGCATCTTTACTGGGGAATAGGTATTGTACCAAGGGATAAAAATATTACAACTTCCTTCTTTTTAGGAATAACCATTGGACCTTTAATTGTATCATTGCTTTCATTGTTAAATAAGAGAAATCGTGAGTCTATGAAAGTTGAGAGATATAAAAGAGTAGTAATTCCAGATAAATTTGCAGCAGGAAATGCCTTTAATCCATTTAAAATACTAACAAAGTCTGAAATGGGAAAATCTGCCATATTCTCTTTTATGGCTAGTTTCTTATTTGTTTTAAGCCCTGTTGGATTGACAATATTACTGGGAGAAACAGCATCTTCAAGGGAAAAGGATCCTGGAAAAAAGGCTACAACTGGTATTACAGTTATGAGCGCACTGGTACAGGGAACTTACCTTTCAGGAATAATTATTCCTTTAATTGCATTGGGAATTCCATTATCACCTGTTTCAATAGGCCCTGGAAGTGCTCTGTTTAATGCTCCTCCTGTTTTTACTGTTAATAACAATATCCATCATGTATTAACGACTTGGGAATTTGTTTTTGCAATACTGACAGGAGCAGTTATTGCTATATCAATTACATACTATATTACAAATAAGCTTGCTTGGGAAATATCAACATTTGTTTTAAGAAAAATACCTCATGAGGCCATTATAGGTTTATTTATCTCATTAATTTTGCTATTATCATATATGGATGCAGGATTGATTAATGTTTTTGGAGTGCTTCTAATAGGCATAACCTGTGGTACGTTGAATAAACTTGGTGTAAACTATGGTGTACAGTTTATGACTCTATATGCAGCACCCTGGATTGTTGAAAAGCTAATTTTATTATAAATTCATAAGTAAGGGGTAAAATATGGACAACAAAGTATCAGTTGGAACAGCAATTGGTAAAGTAATTCTAATTGGTGAACATTCGGTAGTATATGGAGAGCCAGCTATAGCTATACCATTTGATGCAACAAATGTAAAAGCTACTATATTCAGAAGCAAAGGTACTGTGAATATCCATTGCTTTTACTATAAAGGCTTGATATCTCATGCGCCTAAGGTAATAGATGGGTTAATACAGGTTGTAAAAAGTATTGTTAAAAGCTTTAATGAAGAATTGAAAGATTTTAGTCTTTGCATAAAGAGTACCATTCCTCCGGAAAGGGGTATGGGTTCAAGTGCTGCAGTTGCAATTGCCACTATCCGCGGGCTCTATGATTTCTTTGGCAGGATGCTGACCCATGAGGAGCTTTTGAATTGGGCTCATATATCTGAAAAGATAGTCCATGGAAATCCAAGTGGTATTGATGCAGCTATTGTAGGTGGTGAAAGAACCCTCTATTATATAAAGGGTGAGCCTTTTACTCCATTTGAATTCAATTTAGATGCTTACTTGGTAGTTGGAGATACTGGAAGGAAAGGCCAGACTAAGGATGCTATTGAAGATGTAAGAAAATATATCGAAACAAATCCAAAGGAAGGCAAAGCTTATATTGAAGAGTTGGGAAAGCTTACAAGGGCTGCAAAGGATTCAATTGAATCCAATGACCCTATAGAGCTTGGAAAGCTTATGACTAAGGCCCATATTATATTAGATAAGCTGGGGGTTAGTGATGATGGTCTAAATGTTTTAGTGTCCAGAGCTTTAAATAGTGGAGCTTTAGGAGCAAAGCTAACTGGCGGAGGAAGAGGAGGATGTATGATAGCATTGGCAACAAATAAGGAAGAAGCTAGTGATATTTCTAAAGCTTTACTTAATAGCGGTGCAAAAAACACTTGGATTAGCAGATTAGGGGATGGTTTAATTGATAAATAGAGGAAAAGCAAGAGCCTATGGAAATATTGCCTTGATCAAGTATTGGGGAAAAAGGGATGAAAAATACATTTTGCCAATGAACAGCAGCCTTTCCCTAACTATTGAATGCTTTTATACTGAAACAGAGGTTGCTTTTAGTGGAAGCTTTGATGAGGATCAATTTTATTTAGATGATACTCTACAGGATGAATCTGCTACCAGAAAGATAAGCTCCTTCCTTGATTTGTTCAGGAAGGCTGCTAATATAGATATGAAAGCTACTGTCAAAAGCACAAACTTTGTGCCTACTGCAGCTGGACTGGCTTCATCAGCTTCAGGATTTGCAGCATTGGCAGCTGCCTGCAATATTGCCAGTGGCCTAAATCTTGATTTAAGGGAGCTATCCATGTATGCAAGACAAGGTTCAGGAAGTGCAGCAAGGAGTATTTATGGAGGATTTGTAGAGTGGCAAAGGGGTACAGATGAAAAGGATTCATATGCTATACCTGTAGACGATGCAAAATGGGATATAGGCATGGTTGTAGTTGTAGTGAATTCAAATAAGAAAGAAGTTTCAAGCCGTGAAGGTATGAAGAGGACAGTTTCCACCTCTCCATTTTATAAGATATGGAGTAATAAAGCTGAAGAGGATGTTAAGGAAGCAAAACTAGCCATTAAGAATAGGGATTTTGAAAGGCTGGGACTCATTACAGAGAGAAATGGGCTTATGATGCATGCTACAATGCTTGGAGCAAATCCCCCTATACTTTATTGGGAGCCTGATAGTGTCCTGGCAATGAAGATGGTAAGGGAACTGAGGAATGAGGGCATTGCCTGCTATTTTACTATGGATGCTGGGCCAAATGTTAAGATCCTTTGCAGGATGTCTGAAAGCAATAAAATTAAGGAGAAATTAATGGAAGCATTTGATGAAGAGAGAATAATTGTTACAGGACCTGGACCAGGTGTAATTCTTCTGTAGGAGGATTCTAATATGATAAGTGTTAAAGCACCAGGAAAGCTTTTTGTTGCAGGCGAGTATGCAGTGACCCACCCAGGCTATACAGCTATATTAATTGCAGTAGACAGATTTATAACCCTTACCCTGGAAGGGCCCTCCAAAAGGGGAAGTATAAGCAATTACAGCAATTTTCCAGTTTCATGGGTCAGGGATAATGGGAAGATTATACTGGAAAAAGAGGATAGTAGCCTTAATTACATACTTTCAGCAATGAATGTTGTTGAAAGGTATGCAAAGGAGCTTAATAAAAGCCTATCCTATTATCACATAAAGGTAGTTAATGAGCTTAGGAATGAAAATGGAGTTAAATACGGCCTTGGCTCAAGTGCTGCGGTGACTGTTGCTGCTGTTAGTGCACTACTTAACTATTACCACATTGAGTATACAGAGGAAAGTCTATTTAAGCTGTCTGCCTTGGCTAATATAGCTATTAATAGTAGAGGTTCCTGTGGAGATATTGCAGCATGTGTTTATGGTGGATGGATAGCATATACTGCATTTGACAGGGAATGGGTATTGGATAAGCTTAAAAGCTCTACAGTGAAGGAGCTATTGGAGCTGGAATGGCCTTACCTTAAAATAGAAAGGCTTACTCCTCCAAAGGAATTGAGACTAGCCATAGGTTGGACAGGTGCACCATCCAGTACTGCTAATCTGGTAAAAAAGGTTAGAAATAGAAGCTTGGATAATGGATATACATATGATAAGTTTCTTAAGGATAGCAAAATATGTGTAGAAAAGATGATTGATGCCTTTAAGAAAGGTAATATAAAAGAAATTCAAAGACAGATAAGGAAAAACAGAGAGCTTCTAGTGACAATGAGCGATGAACTGGGAGTGGAAATTGAAACACCTAAGTTAAAAAAGCTATGTAACATTGCACAAGTATACAATGGAAGTGCTAAAGCATCAGGTGCTGGTGGAGGAGACTGTGGTATTGCAATTTTTAATGAAAATTATGATTTGGATTCATTAATTGAAGATTGGGAGAAGTGGGGAATAATATATTTACCACTAAAGGTTTATATAAAAGGGTGATTTAGTTGGCAAATAGAAAAGATGAACATGTTAAACTAGCAGAGATGTTTTTTGAAGAGAATAGAGCTTCTGATTTCGATAATGTAAGGTTTATACACCATTCATTTCCAGAGATGGCCATTGATGAAGCAGATATATCTACATCCTTTGCTACATTTAATGTAAAACAGCCTTTCTTTATCAACGCAATGACAGGAGGAAGTGACAGGACAAAATCGGTAAACGAAAAGCTGGCTAAAGTTGCAAGGGAAACTGATTTGCCTATGGCTTCCGGTTCATTGAGTGCTGCTATAAAGGACCCATCCCTTATTGACAGCTTTAAAATCATTAGGAAGGTTAATCCCAATGGACTTGTATTTGCCAATTTGGGACCTGGACATACAGTTGATAATGCAAAAAAGGCCATTGATATATTAGAGGCTGATGCATTGCAAATTCACTTAAATGCTGTTCAGGAGATAGTGATGCCAGAGGGAGATAGGGACTTTTCAGATTGGTTAAGGAATATAGAGAAAATTGTAAAGTCAATCCATGTTCCTGTAATTGTAAAGGAAGTTGGATTTGGCATGAGCAGTAAAACCATAAAACACCTAAAGGATATAGGGGTTAAGACCATAGATATAAGTGGCTCTGGTGGTACTAATTTTGCTAAAATAGAAAACTATCGCAGGGGTTCAAACAGATTTCATTATTTGGAGGACTATGGCCAGTCTACGGTAATTTCCCTTTTAGAAGCACAGGAGTTTATGAAAAATACAGAAATAATTGCTTCTGGAGGTATTCGTAATCCAATGGATATAGTGAAATCATTGGCTTTAGGTGCAAAAGGGGTAGGTATTGCAGGGCTGTTTTTGAATATGGTATTGAATGATGGTGTTGAAAAGACTATTGAGACTATAAACAGCTGGAAACTGGAAATAGCATCTATAATGACACTACTAGGTAAAAGAAAAGTATCTGAACTGGTTACTGCAGATTTGGTTATCCTTGGTGAAGTAAGGGAATGGTGTATAGTTAGAGGCATAGATATAAGTAATAGGCAAAATACTTACAATATGTAATCGACAAGTATTTTTATATATTGACAAATAGTAACAAATATTGTACTATCATTGCATATGAGTTACTAGATTACCTGTAAGGGATTAACGCACCATATTTCGTGATTTATGCTTATCAAAGCACGTATATTACATAATTCATATGGAAGTTATATACTTCTTGAAGACAACCCTTTAAAGCGCTGATTATCTGGCAATAGTATTTACCAAAAAGCAGCTTCAGTTTCGAAGCTGCTTTTTTTATGTACAAAAATAGAAAAAGGAAATATGTACGAAAAGGAGGAAATATAGCTAACAATATCGAATAAATAAATTTATGGTCTTTTTGGTCAAATCAATATTAACTATTAGAGTTGTAAAGGAGGATAAAATGATATCTATATTTCTAGATGAATCGGGAAATTTCGAGGACAAAAATTATACAGTGAAATTTATTGGAGGATTAATATACACAGGAGAAGATTTGGAAGAAGAAAAGATTAGGATTGAAGAATTTTTTAAAAGCTTTTGTCAGGAGTTAAATATATCCTATCCGGAGGATATACATACAACAGAAATGAGTTATGAAAACAAAGAGATACAAAGAGCCTTAAAGGAAAGGCTTATTGACTATATCAGAAAAAATGGGAAATACCACTTTACATACATGATTTGTGGGAATAGCAGAAAAACCTATATCAACAATACATCAAACATAGTTGAAGAGGAAACTGCCAGCAATCTATATGACAATATGACAGCCAATTTGGTACAAAACTTGTTGTTTTACAATCCATACTTAAGGGATAGAAAGTATAGCTTAAACATAACTACCAGAATTGCTGTTGTAAATACTGAAGACCCATTAAAGAAGAGTGAATATGAAAGGCTGGGATATCAGGGCTATCCAGTGGGTGATGGGAAAAGGGCAATATATTATCTAAACAACAATGCCAGTATTAAAGCTGCTATTTCTTCCAGCATAATTGCTAACAGGATAAATAAGGATATTGAGACAATAGATTTAAGTGTAGAAAAGGCCAATTATTGCAGGAATGATAGGGATAGGAGAATGCCAACTACCCCCTTTCTTTATGCTGCAGATATTGCCTGTGATATAATCAAGCATACCATAGGGGAAGTGTCAGATCCTGATAATAATTACATTAATCTTAAAGGTAAACTGATAAATATTGATAGAAATGATTTATATATATATGAAACAGTAAAAGAGTTGGAGAGAATAAGTGGCAATAAAGCCTTTGCATGGACTTATGATGATATAGAAGGACTGTGGGCTGATTTAAACCTATCTGTATATAGAAGGGATTTATTATCAGCATTGGACTGTTTATATGAAATAAAGGTAAGTAATTCTTATTTTGCAGAGTTCTATTACGATTTCTGGTGCAGGGAAATAATGAATAACTTGGACTCAATTTTTTCACCAAATGAGATAAGCCTTTATATTTCAAAGATAGAAACCTATTGCTTGCAGAAGGATAAGGCAAAATATGAAAAGGGACTGTTTATTGCTGAAGAAATAGAAAGGCTTCTAATGCCATTAAATATTAGGAGCAAAAACTACTATATATTTAAGCTTAAGGATATTTTGCTGAGAGGATATAACCATAGGGGAGATACTTTAAATGGACACAGATGTATAGAAATATGCAAAGAGAATAGGGATTATGCTGATACTCAGGAATATGTGAACTTCCTAAACAGATCCCTTCAGACCTATGCTAATGAGTTTAATTATAACAAGTGCATTGACACTGCATATGATATTGAATGCTATCTGGATATTTTAAAGGAAACTGAGGAGAAAATTTCTAAATGCCTGGACAAAAGATTAAAGGGAAATATCGAAAGGGGTAAGCTGTTGAGCTCCATGGGTCAGTTCTATAGCTTTAAGAAGGACAAGGAAAGGGCGCTGGATTATTTTACAAGGGCATTGAATGAATTTGAAGGCTCTGATATTGATATTAAAACAACTACATCTTTTATACTCCATTTAGCAATAGACTCAAGGGATTACAATCTATATAGAACATATGCAGATAAGTATTGGCAGTCATCTGATTTAGAGCAGATCTTTGAGGAGATTATAAATAAAAAGGATAGATTTTCTCTTTATGTGTATTTAAAAGGAATAAATGCTTTTTATATAGATGATATTGAAGATGGGCTATGGAATAGAATTCTAAAGTATGATTACATAGGTAATGGATTTGAAATGGTCCATCCATGGGAGCTGATATATAAGTATATGGCTATTATATCCCTAAAGCTAAATTTTGCTGATGTAGCAGAAGAGAGAATATCAAGAATTGATGAGGTTGCTGATCTGGGAGAAACCATAAGGCTTATAAATATCAACTCCAAAGTTGAATACTATATTTTGGATTCCCAGATAAATAACAGATGGAATAAGGATAAAATAGACAAGCTAATGGAAAGTATGTTGGATATTTTAAATAAGTATCCAAATATAAAGGATGTGTTCAAGCCGATAATATCCAGAGAAGGGAAAATAGAAATAGGGGGTCTTAAAACAATATTTACATATATGTACAGATAACAGAGGTGAGGATATGCTTGATAAAAGGGCTGATTTACTGTTTTTAGTCATGGGTGGCAATCCCTTTCCAAATCTTATATCAACTGCTACTAGAGTAAAGGCTGGAGGTAGGATAATATGTATATGCACAGAGGAAACGGGAGATGCCTTGTATGAAAGCTTTAAGAGAACTGTACAAAGGCATTTAGATGTTGATTTCGACAAGATAACCATAAATAATGCCAGCTCTAAGAAATACTTTAATAGGAATATTGTAAAGGAGAGGATTGTGGATAAGCTAAAAGAGGAGCTTTCTCTCAATTCAAGTGTTAGCTTATTGGAGCTTAACTATACAGGTGGTACCAAACTGATGTCTACATCATCCTATGAAGCAATTAAAAACTATGATTACAGGGATTTTAATATAGATTTTGCTATTAACCTGACCTATATAGATCCAGAGAGGGAAGTAATGTATTGTGAGTTTAGAGAAAAAAGAGGAGGAAGTTTCAGGTTTCACAGTGAGCCTTTATATAAATTGACACCTTCCTTTGAATTGGGCATTAAGGATGTTATAAATACTTATGTAGCCAATAGCAGTATTAATACAAAAGACAAGCCTGAAGCCCCAGAGCTTTCAAGAAAGCTGGGAAATCTATGGTGTAATATTGGTAGGAAATTATATGATGAGAGAGTTGAATTTTTTAGTAAAATATATTGCTACAGCAAGGAAAAGTCAATAGATGATATTGACAAGCTTTTTTTTGAGAAGAAGCTCCTTCCAGATTATACCAGCATCGAATCCTTAGGGTTTAAAGGCAAAAATAAGCTTTTCAGATATTTTGAAAAAACCAAGTGGCTTGAGGATTATATTTTAATGATATTGCTTGAATTAAAAGAGGAAGGAGTCATTGAAGATGTTTTAGCAAATATTGAGAAGAAGGGAGACAATAGTAAATCAGAATTTGAAGTGGATTTTGCAGTATATAGAAAGTACAAGCTTTATGCCATATCAGTAACATCAATAAATGATCCGAAAATGGCTAAGGGAAAGCTGTATGAAATAAAACAAAGAGCTAGGAATCTGGCAGGAGATGAAGCAGGTATTTGCTATATAAGTTTATGCTGGGAAACTGATGACCTTGAAAGGGAATATAGAAACATATGGGATAAGGAGAATCTAAAGAATTCATTGATTCTTGGAGCCCAGGATTTTCATGTTTTGAAGGACAAATTAAGAGGCTGGCTTAAGGGAGGTGACAGGCTTGACTCCTAATAGAAGGTTTATAGTATCATTAATTGGAACAAATCCTCTGCCTGCTTTCATTACTATACTAAAAAACTGTCATGAAAATACTAAACTGTATCTGGTACATACTGAATATTCCAGAAACAACATAGGCTCAAGGATAGTAGCGGAAAACTTAAAGAGGGTTTTGGAGAAAAAGCTGCCAGGAATTGATATTGATCTTGTGGAATGTGACAAAAGCGATACGAGAAAGATTATTGGCTGTATCAATAATCTTTTTAATTGTATAGAAGAGTCAATGGGTGGAAGTAGAGGCGAACTGATACTCGATTATACAAGTGGTACAAAGGCTATGTCAGCTATATTTGCAGAGAAAGTCCTATATGCAAATGTGGAAAACCTGAACACATATGTTTCTTATGTAGATGACAATCAAAATATTATAATGGAGGATACAAACTTAGTTGGAGAAAGCAAGGCTGTGCAGATTAGGAATGTTGTGAGGAATTTAGATATATCAATTGAGGATGTTGCTGAAATACATGGCTATAGACTGAAAAAGTCAATGAGGGAATGTATGGATGAGAATAATATCAGGTATATTGATGGAGCTGATTCCATAGTATTTGTGAATAACAATGGCAACAGCATTACAGCTGATGAGGTCTATCTGATAGATTGTAAGCTTGCAGTATGCTTTAAGTCAAAGTATCTAGGAAAGAATGAAGGCATAGGAAGGCTAAAAATGGAGCTGTTTGAGTTTAAGGATAAGGCTGAAAAATTAGGTGGAAACAGAAGCATAATACTCTATCAGTCAGATTGCAGTGATGAGGAGAAAAAGCTTTTAAGCAGGTATTTAAAGAGGGATTATGAATTTGAAATGGAAAAGAGGCTGTATTTTGTAGATAAGTATGAGTCCTTTAGGGATAGGGTTAAAAATGTGTATCTAATTGAAGGAGGGAATTAAATGCCAGCACTAGTTCTCTGTGAGATATCCAGAAAGCAGGATTATATATTTGGAAACAACAAGCTTAGGGAGAACAGAGGAGCTTCTATTATAATAGAATATATTACAGAGGAGCTGCCAAGGAGCTTAAATAAAGGCTATGAAAAGAGTCTCATATACAATGGAGGAGGAAATAGCCTATATAAGTTTGACGATATTGTTAAGGCTAAGGAGTTCATTAAGGATATAAGCGAAATAGTACTTGAAGATTATCCAGGTGTACAGCTTTTTATGACCTGTGAGGAGTACAATGATAAAGATGAAAGGGTCATAGATGTAGTGGATAGGATTTACCATAAGCTCAACGTTAAAAAGAATAGAAGGGTAAATAGCGGGCTACAGGTATCATTTGGTATAGAGAGCATATGCGAATCTAGCGGACTGCCAGCTTCCTTCAAGTGTGATATGGATGGAAAGGACAGGCTTGTTTGTGAGGAAGTATATATAAAGATTGAAAATTCATATAAGGATAGCAGTAAATTTAAGAAGCTGATTCCTGAAGGATATGAGCCTATAAGGGAGTTTAGGGACCTTGCAACAGAAAAGAACTATCTTGCAATAGTCCATATAGATGGAAATCAAATGGGCAGGAAATTTATGAAGCTGAAGGACTATATAAAATATGATTATGGAGACTATTCAAGGGCTAATGAAGAATACCTGAAATCCTTGAGAAAATTCAGTGATAGCGTTAAAAAAGCCTATGAAGATGCTTTTAGGAAGATGACCTATACCATCGAAAAAAACAGGGAAAATCTTGAGAGATATACAAAGATTAAGGACAACAGATTTCCAGTAATACCTATAATCGTAGCAGGAGACGATGTTACCTATGCGACCAATGGGAAGATTGGAATAGAATCTGCAAGAATTTTTCTTGAGCATTTAAATGAAAACCCTATAGAGATATATAATGGTGAAAAGATTAAACTCAATGCCTGTGCGGGAATAGCCATTGCTGGAATATCCCGTCCTTTTTTCAACACCTATAGGCTGGCTGAAGACTTATGCAGAAATGCAAAGATGAGGCTTTCGAAGGAATATCCGGGTAAGGACTATTCATTAATTGATTGGCATGTTGAACAGGGGGATTTACTGGGAAATATATCTGAAATAAGGAAAAAATACTATAATACTTTAGATGGATTTAGTCTTTGCATGAGACCTTTATATATAAACAACAAAGATGAAAACTGCTGGTCAAGCTATGAAAACTTCTTGACAGCTTTCAATGATATTACAGATAAGAGGATATATGAGGATAAGATTGCCCGCAATAAGATAAAGGCTTTAAGGGATGTACTTAAAAGAGGAAAGAAGGATACTGAAATATACTTGAAGACGAATAATATTGAAGACTATTTTAGTGGATTTAGGAACAAGGCTTCAGAATATTGTTTTTCTGGTAATAGCTGCTTGTACTACGATGCTGTAGAAATTGTAGATTATTTTTTGAAGCTTTAATGAGAGGAGGAAATAAATGGATAAGTACAGAATAAGAGTAAAGCTTTTAACTGAAGCCATCTTTGGAAGTGGTAACTCTATACCAGGTGATGTAGATTTGGAAATAGTCCATGATGAGTATGGACTTCCTTTCATGAAGGGAAAGACCTTTAAAGGAAATTTTAGAGAAGCCATGGAGGATATTGTTAAATTAATAGGGAAAGAAAAGTATGAAGAACTGATGGAAAATCTATTGGGCAAGGAAAACGATGGATTAAATGCATGGAAGTATGTTAAGTTCTCAGACTGTATGTTATCAGAGAATATCAGAAACCTGCTGGCTTATGAAGTTAAAAAGGGAGAGTTAAGCCAATCAGAGATAAAGGATGCATTGACTGATATAAGGAGCTTTACAAGTATAGAAGATGATGGCTCATATAAGGAAGGCTCATTAAGGTATATAAGAGTATTGAAAAAGGGATTAATATTTTATGTAGATTTGCATGTTTATAGGAAGTTATCTGAAGAGGAGCTGGGATTACTGGCTACTACATGCAGGTACCTAAGGCATATTGGTACCATGAGAAACAGGGGAAAGGGAGAGGTTCAATGCAGCTTTTTAGTGTTTGAAGATGGTACATATAAAGATATGACTGATTTGCTTATGAATAGGTTTCTGGAGGGGGTAAGGCTTAATGGATAAATATGTAGTATATGATATTGAAACATTGGAGGATGTGAAATTAGCAAAAACAAATATTCAAACTGATGAGGAGGAAACTCTGGAGTACATATCAGGTTCATCTATTAGGGGTGCTTTCATATATGAGTATATAAAGAAAAATGGTATTAAGGATATAAACCAAGGAATTCATAGAAGGAAACTCCTTATGGGAGGTATTAAATTTCTAAATGCTTACCCTGAATACGATGGATTAAGAAGTATACCCTTTCCTAAAGCTTATTTTGCAACAAAAGAAAATCTGAAGTATTCAGAGCTGACAAATGTACCGTTGGAGATAAAGGTTGGACTTGATAATAAACTACCTCAGGAATATGAGAGACTTAGAAAACCTGAATTTACAGGATATTTGGATGGACAACTTTATAGGGTGGTGGTTCAGAAGATATCAAACTTACATATAAACAGCAATATAGAAAAAAATGTCCTATACAGATATGAAGCTATTAAAAGAGGCCAGTCCTTTAAAGGAATTATTAAAGTAGAGGATGAATCATATATAGATGAAGTAATAGAGCTATTAAATGATGCTCATATATATATTGGTGGAGCAAAGGGCAGCGGATATGGCAGATGCAGAATTAAAAATATGGAGATTTTAGAAGAAAACCCTGAATATGAGCTATTTGAAGATAGGGACTGTTTTGAAGAATATATTTATCTTATTGCCCTATCGGATATAATATACAGGAATAAATACGGACAATATAAAACTTATATTGATGAAGAATATTTATGTAAGGAACTGGGGCTTAATAAAGTCCAATATGTTGATAGCATAATAGAGACTAAAAATATTACCAGCTTTAATAACAAGTGGAACTGTCATACTCCACAAATTGTAGGAATTAAAGCAGGTAGTGTATTCAAATACAAAATAGAAGAAGATATTGATGAGGACAAGCTATTGGAATTCATGGACAGAGGTATTGGTGAGAGAAAACTAGATGGATTTGGAAGGTTTGTCATAGTCGATTCTCTAGAAGATAGTTACTTATCCTATGAGAAGGATAATACACTTGGAGAGGAATTTAGCACACTTTATAACAGACTTAGTGAAGATGAAAAAGTTGAGCTTAAGGATATAGTAAACAGAATATATAGGAGAAATGTTGAGGGGCATATTGGACATATAGTCATGGAAAAGAGTACTGGACTTAGGAAGCAGAATGAGATGAGTAAAAGCCAATGGGGAAATTTTATGAATCTGTTTAGCTATCTGTCTACATTGTCTCCTGAAGAAGGTATAGAGATATATAAAAGTCAGATGAAAGAAATAAGGAATAAAAGAAGCATTTCCTATAAACAGCTTATGAAGGTTAAATACGGAAAGGAAAGCTTAATTAATCTATTTGATGAAATGATAGGAAGAAGTACAGACCTGGAATACTTCTACAACAACCTGTTTAAGGATGTAAGAAGGGTAAAAATTGGAGACATAATTAGCGAAATTGATATGAATTTTTCCTATAAGACTGTTTTAAAGGTATTAGTTGAATTAATCAGGTATCAAAAAATGGGGGTTCATAAGGAGGAAGGAATATGATAGAAAACATTGCTATTATAAAGGCAAAAGTTATTAGCATTTCTCCATTGTACATAGGTGATATAAATCAGGAACCTTTGATCTATGAAGATGAAATGGCTTATTTACCTGCTACTAGTATTGCTGGTGCCTTTAGAGCCTACCTGAAGTCCATAAATAAGGATTATAAAAAGCTTTTTGGAGATGGTCAGGAGGGAAAAAGCTCAAATAGAAGTAGTATCATAGTAAAGGATTCCTTTGCAAAGTCTATAGACTATGATAGAAGAAATAGAGTTACCATAGATGGCAAATATGGAAGCCGCCAAGACGGAAAGAAATTTGAAAGGACGTACCTTAAAGATGGACTGGAGTTTGAAATTGGATTTAATATACAAGGGCTAGAAAAGGAAATAGATGAGCTGAAGAATATGATATATTTGTGCTTGAGGGCATTGGACGAAGGAATTATTCGTTTTGGAGGAAGCAAAAGCAGTGGTTTGGGTGTTTTTGAAGTTCAACAGGTTGAAGAGGTTGAATATGATCTTAAAACAATAGATGGGCTTAGTAAATACTTGAATAATGATGAGAAGGGTAAGGTTGATATAACTAATAAGATAAAAAATATGGAAATAGATAACCACTATGTAGTGTTTAAAGTTGAGGGGAAACTAACTACTCCATTGATAATTAAAGGCACAGATGTACTGGATAGCAATGATGCAGATGCCCGAAGTATTAGATATAGACTATCAGAAGGTGAAGCCCAATACATAATACCAGGCAGCAGCTTTAAAGGTGTATTAAGGTCAAGAGTGGAGAAAATAGGAAATTACTTTGGTACTTTAGATTTTGCAAGGAGCATATTTGGAGAGCTTTCAAATGAAGATTTGGAGTCGGATAACAAGGACAGTATACTAAGCAGAGTTTATGTAATGGAATCAAAGATTGAAGGAGATGTGGAAGCTAAATACTATATGACGAAGATAGACAGATTTACAGGAGGAGTAATGTATAGTGCACTGATGAATGACATTCCAGTGAAAGGGAAAACCCATTTTAATGTAATATACAGAAAAACGAACAATGACTTAATAGATAACTATTCAATTGGAATTATAGCTTTAGCTTTAAGGGATTTATCTACGGAGAATTTAGCCTTGGGAGGAAAATCAGGTATAGGAAGAGGAAGATTTAAGGCGGATAATATGGAAATTCGGGATGGAGATACAGTTATAAAAATAGATTTTAATGCTAGGACCATTTTTAACGAAGATAGGTTGAATAGTTATATAAAAGCTGTTGGATGCTTCAAGGGTAAGGAGGGAAGAGATGAGTAAAAGCTATTATTTAAAGGAACTAAGTAAGGAAAGCTTAATGGAAGCCTTTAATTATGATTTAAGCAGTTTTACATTGAATAACCTTTTAAATGGCAAGATATTAAAAGATTTAGGATTAGTGTATTGCATAGTTTATAATTACGATGGAGTAGTCACTGACTATATCGCTAATCTAAATTTGGATATTGACAATATTATGGAAGCTAGGTTTTTTAATGATAAATATGAGATAAGAATATTTAATGACGAAGGAAAGATAACTGGTACAGTATTTAAGGAAATGGAGAACTCAAGGAAAATTGAAAAAAGCTATGTACTCTATCCTAGATATGGAGAAAAGAAAAGTGGCAAGAAATATGCCTGTGAATTAAGGATTAGTAAATATATTAGTTACGATGATGACAATCAGGCTTATATAGATTATGTCAAACCTTGTAAGCTCATATTTGCAGGAGGTGAAAACAGATGAAGCCTATTACAGTAAAAAAGGTTAAGCTAACAGAAGAGTCAATCTATTCAGTAGCACCATATAATTTTGTAAGTTTTCCTGAAATCCCAGTGTCAAGGTACAATATGCCTGAAGAGCTTCCACCGCATAATAGCTACAAGGACAAGGATAAGGAGCTATTGAGTGGATATATAGAATATACTTTTAGAGCAAAAACTCCAATTATTGTATCAGATGAAGTAGAAAGAAGGGAAGCAAGATTTTTCAAGAATTCAGATGGGATATATGCAATACCTGGCAACAGCATTAGGGGAATGATAAGGACAAATGTACAGATATTAAGCTTTAGTAATATTGTAGGCAAAGAGGATGAAGAAGGTAAATACAAGGATAGTTATATTGAAAACTCAAGATTCCTTTACAGAGATATATCTGGAAACAATTCTCTTAGTAAAAGGTATAACGGTATTTTAAGCATTGACAAGACTAAAAGAATAGCAAAGAATTTAAAAGCAGGATATATACATAGAAAAAATGGAAGATATTTTATACAGCCTGCCATGGAGATTAAGGAAGGTATACCCTATTTTAGAGTGGATGAAATAGAATTAAGAAAAATCGGAGGAAACAAGATTAGGGGAATTGAATTTCTGTACGATGAAGGGCTAATGGACAAAGAGGCTGAATTAAGGGAGTTAAATAAATTAGGAGGAAATGATAAGAGCAAATATGAAAAAAAGAAAGCAAGAAAGAAGATACTGAACATTTTGAGTAAATATAGTAGGGAAAATAAAGGATATAAGCCATATCAGATAAGAATATCCTTTGATCTAAATGAGAAGGGTAAAGTAAGTAGAGTTGGGAATGTTGGCAACTGCAAATATGAAGGATATATGCTATCTGGAGGATTTATATTAGGTAAGAGAAGCCACTATATTATACCTGCAGAAGATGACAATCAATATAGAATAGAGCTAACAGAAGACGACATAATGTCCTATGAAGATGACATGGTAGCTACAAAGAAGGCTGATGTAAAGGAGGGAAAGGTAGTACCTAAGAAAGAATTTGAGAACTATGCTTTGCCTAAGGAAGATGAAGTAAAACCTATATTCTATATAAATACAAATAGACTGCATTTTGGATTTACTCCATATTTAAGGTTAAGCTATACAAAGTCGGTACTTGATGGAGTACCTGAAGGATATAGAAATAATACTGGCATAAGCTATGCTGATGGAATATTTGGTTTTTTAAATAGAATGTATGGAAATGGAAGAAATATAAGAAATTATAGCTATAAGTCAAGGGTTAGCTTTTCAGATGCATTAGTACATGGAGAAGCTTTAGTAGATGATGAAAGCAGCATAGATATAATACTGGCACAGCCAAAGCCTAACAGCTACAACTTGTATTTAATACAAAGAGATGTAGATAAGAAAAGATTGATAACATATGAGGATGACTTCAATATTAGGGGATATAAAGAGTACTGGTTGAAAAGCTATGTAGAAAAACTTGATATAGAAGATGGCAAGTCAGCTAATATGAGAGTCAGAATATATCCGTTAAAGGAAGGTACAGAATTCAAAGGAAGGATATATTTTACTAATTTGTATGAAGATGAACTGGGTCTATTAGGATGGTCTTTGAAGTTAAATGAGGGATGCTATCAGAATATTGGACTGGCTAAGCCCTATGGATTTGGAAGAATTGAAGTAGTGGATATAAAGGTTAAAATAGAAGACTTAAAGAAAAAATACTCAAGTTTTTCCTTTGATTATTACAAGGATGATGATATTAATAGATATATAGAGCTATATAAGGAATACTTTTCAAAGAATAAGCTTGGGGGAAAAAACATAGAAGAAACTACTACTGTAAAGGAGTTTATGTATATAAAGTCTGTTGTAATTGATGAAAATGAGAGAAATAACTATAGATATATGGACCTGGATGAGTTTAAGCTAAAAAAGGTGCTGCCTGATATACTTCATTGCAAGGATGCTTATTCAAAAAACTATAATAAGAGTGATACTAAAAAGTCTTTAAATTATGAGCAAAACCAGGATAGGAACAAGAAGGAGAAAAAGAATAAAAAGAGCAGAAATGTTTCTGACAAATCCAATAAAAACAGCTTTGGGAATACAATGGAGGAAGCATTTAATAAAGCTAAGGCTCGTAACGAAAAATAAGACAAAGAACCGTCCCTTTGTCTTATTTTTTATTTATGCATAGAGTAGAGGAAATGAATAATACAATAGAATAAAGGTATTTTTAATATGTAAAGTAAAGGGGTGGGAATATGTTTGATGATTTCATGACTCCGGAAACATTGACTACATTTATAGGCTTGGTTGCAGCTACTTCACTTATAGTCCAGTTTACTAAACCGCTGATAAAGAGATGGCTTCCTGATGCCTTTGTAAGGCTTTATGTATTTGTAATTGCATTAATATTGACCTTCATATTTGGTGAAGGAGACTATAGTATTCAGTCCATTGTACTTAAAGTTGTTAATGCCATGATAATAACCACATCAGCTATGGGAGGATATGAGGCCCTGTCAAATCCGCTATCCCACAACAAGAACTAGTTGGAAAAATATTAATAAACAGTTTTTTCTGTCAAATCGTAAACATATTGTAACCTCCTTTTGCTAGAATAAGGATATAATATACATAAATAGGTATATAGGTATTTATTTCAAATAAAGGCAAGGAGGGAATTAAATGAAAGGGAGATTATCTCTGTTATTGGCTCTTGTTATGATGATTACTGCAATTCCGTTTGCTTCATTTGCACAGGATTACGATAATAAGCAGTTGGAGGAAGCCATAATAAAGAGCAAGGAGCTGTTCAATATTGGAGATGAATATGACAAGTTTGACTATAGCATGACCACCTATGACGACCAAACCATTTTCTATCTATATTGGGGTGATTCAAAGAATGCCATAGGAAGTGTAGATGTCACCATAACCTCCGATGGAATGGTAACAAACTACGGGAAATGGGATGCAAATGCAGACAAGGAGAGAACTAAGCTTCCAAAGGTAAGCAAGGAAGAGGGACTTAGAATTGCAGAGGAGTTTATTGAAAGGGTATCGCCACAGTTTAAGGACAATTTGAAATACGTGGAAAGCAATGAGCCATTATATATACATTCCAACAGCTACAGATACTATTTTGTAAGAACTGAAAATAAAATACCTTATTACAACAATAGCATAAATGTATATGTAGATAACTTTACCGGTGAGGTAATAAACTATTATGTCAACTGGGATATGGACCTTAAATTTGCGGACACCAAGGGAGTAATGTCCATTGATGAAGCCAATAGGCTTTACAGGGAAAAGCTGGGGTTAGATTTAATATACAAACCAAAATACAATAGCAATGCAATAGAATACTATTTGGTATATGGCCCTCTTAACTCCAATTTAAATCTGGATGCAAAATCAGGAGAGATAGTTACAAGCACAAGCTATGATTACTACTATGGAGTTGACAGAACAGCTGAAGAAGCGGATACGGCTGTAAAGCAGATGTTAAGCCCTGCAGAGCTGGAGGCAGTAGAGAGCATCAAGGGTATAATCAAGAAGGAAGAAGCTGAAAAGCTGGCAAGAGATATATTACAGCTTGACAAGGATTATACAGCCAATTATGTAAGGCTGTACAAGAGCTGGAACAGGAATGACAGCTACTACTGGTATTTAAACTTTGAAAAAAATACAGACAATGAGTACAGGTCTGCTACCATAAGCATAAATGCAATGACCAAGGAAGTAATATCTTTCAACAGGGATGAGCCGGTACCTGAAACTGCAAAGGCCAAATATAACAGGGAAGAGTCATTGAACATAGCCAAAAAGCTAATAGAGAAGCTTGCAAAGGACAAGAAGGACCTTTTGGAATTAAATGAATATCAGGATATAATTAGGCCTTTGGAATTGGATAATCAGAAATACTACTCCTTCCAGTTCATTAGAAAATATGAAAATGCCTACGTGCAGAACAATGGAATATATGTTTCCGTTGATGCTGTTAATGGAAGGGTTACAAGCTATAATCTCAGCTGGGATGAAGTGGATTTTCCATCACAGGACAATATAATAACCCTGGATAAAGCCTATGATATTCTGTTTGGCCATATAGGACTGGAGTTGAAATATATAAGGGTATATGGAAATGAAAAGGAAAGCAATGATGCAATATTGGCATATGGCCTCAATAGCAGCAAGCCATCAGATTTGGATGCCTATACAGGTACAATACTTGATTACAATGGAAAGCCCTATGAGGAATCAAATATAATCACCTACAATGATATAGAAAACAGCTATGCCAAGGATAAGATAAATATACTGGCTCAATTTGGAATAGCGCTGCCGGGAGAGGAATTCAGGCCAAAGGATGAGATTATACAGAGAGATTTTCTATATCTATTGGCAAAGGCAGTTTATCCTTACTCTGAAGTAGATAATGAAGAAAGGCTGTACCAGCTTTTAATTAACATGGGCATAATCATGGAGGAGGAAAAGGCACCTGAAGCAAAGGTAACCAGGGAGGAAGCCATAAAATATATTATAAAGAGTTTGTACTTTAATAAAATTGCCGATATTGCAGATATATTCAGGGATATATTCAAGGATTCCAATGACATATCTCCGGAGCTAAAGGGATATGTGGCAATTGCCTATGGATTGAAGATAATTGAAGGAAGCGACGGATACCTGTATCCTAAGAGAAATCTAAAGAGAGAAGATGCTGCAAATATAATATATAATTATCTGTTTAACGAAATATAGGGCTTAGTTTAAGCCCTGTTTTTTTGGGTATATACTCATAATGAATTTTATCATAAATGATAATAAATATATATATCAAAATCAAACTATTAGTGGTATAATGGTAGATGTATTACTGACAGAAAAGAGGATTAGTTTGAAGAATACTGCTATAGATGGAAAAAAGCTATTTGGTTATGCAGGAACTTATATTATGAGTGTCATAGGTGCAGGATATGCTTCAGGGCAGGAGTTTCTGCAGTATTTTATTAGCTATGGATATATGGGCATAATTGGCTCCATACTGGTAACTTTATTCTTTGCGTGGTATGGATATGAGTTTATGGATATAGGATTTGAAACAAGGTCCTATTCCCATGGAGATGTTTTAAAATACCTGTGTGGAAGGAAAATTGGTACAGTATTTGAGTGGATTCTAACAGTGTTTTCCTTTTGTGTAGTTGCAATTATGCTTTCAGGAAGCGGCGCTACCCTGGCGCAATATTTTGGGGTTAACAAGCAGGTAGGTACGGTTTTTATGGCTATTTTGACAATTGTAACCACCCTTTTTGGTCTAAATGGAATAGTTAGAGCAACAAGCTCCTTTGCACCAATTACTGTTGCTTTTCTGCTTCTTATAAGCATATGTACTATTGTGGCAAATCCCGGTAAAATAGTGGAATCAGGCCAAGTAGTAGAAAAGTTGAGCCTTTCAAAGCCTGCCTTTAATTTTTTTGTATCCACTGTTATATATGCCTTATACTGCGTTCTCCCAAATGTACCTGTAATTGCAGCCATTGGCTCAGAGGAGAAGGATAGGCGTCTTATAAGGATTTCAGGCATTATAGGCGGTACAGCCATAGGACTATGCATTGTAATTGTAAATTTGGCAATGCTTACTGATATTAAGGATATATATTATCATGAGGTTCCCGTCCTTAGCCTGGCAAAGCAGATTTCCCCCATATTAGGAATAGGGTTTGTATTCATACTCCTGGAAGCCATATATACTACTGCTGTTATAGTGCTATACGGGTTTACAACCCAGTTTGCAAAGCCAGGTACAAGGAAGTACACCATTGTAACCATAATTAGCGTAATAGCGGCTACCTTTGCAGGGTTTATTCCTTTTTCCACTCTCATTGGCATGATAAGCCCTGTTCTTGGCTATTTAGGGTTAATTGTCCTTATTGGCATATTAAGAAGGCACATTGCACCAAAAAGATTGTACCATTGACTATATTGAAAATAGTAATATAATACAAATGTAAAGTGTTACATTTGTAACATTCATATTAGATGAGGTGATAATAAGTAGATGAAAGACAGAATTAAGAAACCAAAGAAACCATTGCTGTTCTACTATGCTATAGTACTGATAGTACTCATAGCTTTGAATACCTTTGTATTGCCCAGGTTTACGAAGCAGCAACTGATTGAAGTGGATTATGGCTCTTTCCTGAAGCAGGTTGAGGAAGGCAAAGTGAATGAAGTTGAAATAGACGAAGACAAGATAGTATTTACTGTTAAGGATGACGAGAATATCTATTTTACTGGTAAAATAGAGGATTTGGATTTGACAGACAAGCTGTATAAGTCGGGAGTAAAGTTTAGAGGGATAATCAAGGAAGAGCTTAATCCAATTGTGGAGATTTTAATAGGCTGGATAATACCTATTCTTATTTTTATAGGGCTGGGAAAGTTCCTCTCCAGGCAGATGTCAAACTCCTTTGGCGGAAGCAATATAATGAGCTTTGGAAAGAGCAATGCCAAAGTATATGTAAAAGCACAGACTGGAAAGACCTTTGATGATGTGGCAGGTCAGGATGAAGCCAAGGAAGCATTAAAGGAAATTGTGGATTTCCTCAATAATCCTAAGAAATATAACGAAATAGGAGCTAAAATGCCAAAGGGAGTCCTTCTGGTAGGCCCTCCAGGAACGGGGAAGACCCTTCTTGCAAAGGCTGTAGCAGGTGAAGCAGGAGTTCCATTCTTTGCAATATCAGGTTCTGAGTTTGTTGAGATGTTTGTAGGTATGGGCGCTGCCAGGGTTCGTGACCTGTTTAAGCAGGCACAGGAGAAAGCACCATGCATTGTTTTTATAGATGAAATTGATACCATTGGCAAGAAGCGAGATGGTTCAGGATTTAGCGGCAATGATGAAAGGGAGCAGACTTTAAATCAGCTATTGGCTGAAATGGATGGATTTGATGGAAGCAAGGGTGTAATAATACTTGCTGCAACCAACCGTCCAGAAATACTGGACAAGGCTTTGCTAAGGCCTGGCAGATTTGATAGACGTGTACCAGTGGAATTGCCTGACCTGCAGGGCAGGGAAGCAATACTTAAGGTACATGCCAAGGACATTAGGATTGCCTACAATGTGGATTTCAATGCCATTGCAAGGGCCACATCAGGGGCTTCAGGAGCAGATTTGGCAAATATAGTAAATGAAGCAGCCATATTGGCAGTTAAACGTGGAAGGAAACAGGTTCTGCAGGAAGACCTGGAAGAGGCTGTGGAAACAGTTATTGCAGGACAGCAGCGAAAGAATAAGGTTATAGCAATGAAGGACAAGCTGATTATAGCTTATCATGAAGTTGGTCATGCACTGGTTGCTGCAAAGCTTGAACATTCTGCACCTGTTCATAAGATAACCATAATCCCCAGAACATCCGGTGCCTTAGGGTATACCATGCAGATAGATGAAGGGGAACAGCTTTTATTAAGCAAGGAGCAGATACTTGCCAAGATTGCCACCTATGCAGGCGGAAGGGCAGCAGAGGAGATAGTTTTCAATTCCATTACCTCAGGTGCTTCCAATGATATAGAAATGGCAACAAAGCTTGCAAGGGCAATGGTTACGAGATTGGGCATGACTGAGGAATTTGATATGATGGCTCTGGAAACTGTAAACAACAAGTACCTTGGTGGAGATGCTTCTCTGATTTGCTCTGAAAGCACCAGCGCTAAAGCTGATGAAGTGGTTTTAAACATTATTAAATCATGCCACAATCAGGCAATTGAGATATTGAAGGAAAATATAGACAAGCTTCATCAGCTGGCAAAATACCTTCTTGAAAAGGAAACCATTACCGGTGAGGAGTTTATGGATATATTGGAAGACAGAGTAACTGTTGATTTACAGTTAAATGCATAATATAAGCCCTGCAGCACAATAGCTGCAGGGCTGTACTTTTTTGAACTGATCTATGCTATAATATAATCAGTCAAGGATAGCTCAGCATGGAATTTATGTTAATAGGGGTGATTTGCATGTACAACTATAAGAATACAAGGATAAGCATAATCCAGGGAGATATTACTAAAATGGCTGTAGATGCCATAGTTAATGCTGCCAACAATACCCTTTTGGGAGGTGGAGGTGTGGATGGAGCCATTCATAGGGCAGGAGGGCCAATAATACTTGAGCAGTGCAAAAAAATAGGAGGCTGCCCAACGGGGGAAGCAAGGATTACCACTGCTGGGAATATGCCAAGCAAATATGTAATACATACAGTAGGCCCTGTTTACAGGGGAGGCAACAGAAATGAGGATAAGCTATTGTACAGCGCCTACTATAATTCCATGAAGCTGGCAAAGGAGTATATCTTAAAGACTATTGCATTTCCTGCCATTTCTACAGGGGCATATGGATACCCAAAGGATGAGGCCTGCAGTATTGCCATTAAGGCTGTTATGGATTTCATAGACAAGGAAGACGGACTTGAAGAGGTTTATTTTGTGCTGTTCAGCAAGAATGATTATGACCTTTATGAAAACAAATTAAACCAGATATTTAATGAGTAGATGTTGAATTACATATTGACTTTTCACTGCAATAGCTATAGTATGTACTTTGTAATTTAATTTGAAGGGTGTGTTTAAAATTTTTGCTGATACACATAGGATTATTGCTAACCATATATTTGACAACATTCAACATATTTATGGAATAACCGTGGACAGAAAAAAGCTCTTAAGAGGTTCTGTAGCTCCGGATATACTGCCTCAGTACAAGATACACAGACACTATAAGGACGAAAGCTTAGGCTTTGTGGTTAATGAAATAGTCAAACTTATATTTATTTCGAAGGCTTTAGATTTTAATGAAAAAATTGATCCTATAAGGATGAACATTTTAAGCTATAATTTAGGTGTTTTATCCCACTATTTAAGCGATTTTGTATGCCTTCCTCATGCTGAGAGGTGGACTTTTAACAAGCATTTTATAAAGCATGTAAACTATGAATCCAGACTAAACGATTATGCCCCTTATCATAATTTCAGGAAGAATATAATTACTGTTAATGATATGAATATATTTAAGACAAGAGTAATTAAATTAAAGCCAGTAATTAGAAAATACATTGAAGAAGTAATTGAGGAGTATTCTTTTTATGCCGGATATGAGAAAGACCTGGATTTTGCTCTATCACTAAGCCTAAAAATAAGCTATTTTATCATTGATACTATTCGAGCATATGGTCACGAGGCTTACAGGAACTTTGCATTTGAATTTTAATGTAATGTAATGCATTAATATTTAGCGGGAATCTGATGAAGAAGCTAGATATTAATGCATTATTTTGTTGCTATGTAAAAATTATGGATATTTGAAAAAATTTTGAAAATAATCTCTTGAATTAAATTTCAAAATATGTATAATAATTAATGAGTGAGGATTTACAGAAAGTAGATTTACTTCCAGTCGTTTTCCGATTAAATTCAATAATCCTTCGTAGCAAGGATTTCCTGAGAGCAATTCTTTTCCATAAAATCAACATTGACATTCACTCAGGCTTAGCATCTAAGCAATTTCACAAATAGCAATACTCAATAAACTGTAAATGATACATATACTTGATATGCTAAATTCAAGGATATATTTAAATATGGCATAAATGTATATGTATTTACCTGAATGGTCATTTACAAATGGACATGCCCATTTGGGACTTTAGTCATATCTTTATTGGTAATATATGATAAAAATTGCCATAATAATACAAAAAGTTGACAATTCATTTATCATTAATTAACATAATGACACAAATGAATGGCATAATATGTAAAATATTAGATTAAATAGTAAATATGGTACTTATTGACATTAGCATAATAATAATGTAAAATGAATTTACATTAGACAAGGAGGTGGTTGGATAGAAGCGAAAGAAAAAGGGTAAAGGAGTACAATTATACTAAGTATTAAAAAGGGGGTAACTGCTAGATGTCAAAAAGCAAGAGTTTTAAGAAACTGCTATCCATTTTGATTGCAATGATAATGGTAATGGGTAGCTTCTCATCCTTAGTGTATGCAGATGGCAATCAATTTAAACTGGCTAAGGAAGACTTGCAGGAAGAAGCAGCATCTAAGTTTATGCCCGAAGTAAAGGAAGACATGGAAAAAGAGGACATACTGGAAGTACTGGTATACATGAAAGACCAGGTGGATACTGCAAAGGTAGCAGAAGCAACAAGAAAAGCAGTATCAATGGAAATGACACCATATAATACAAGGCTTCAGGTAAGAAGAGCAGTAGTGGAAGCTTTAATGGACAAGGCAGAGAGGACTCAATTCAATCTATTAAAGTATTTAGAGCAGGAAAAGGCTAAAGGAAACGTTATTGAGTACGATTCACACTTCATAGTCAATATGGTATATGTAAAGGCAACAAAAGAGGTAATTGAAAACATATCATATAGGCCAGAAGTAGAAAAGATATACAAGAACAGGACTCATAAGCTGGACCCATTAAAGATTGAAGAATCAGAAATAAGCCCAGAGGCAACTGATGTAGAGTGGAATATTGAAAGAGTAAGGGCAGACATGGCATGGGATATAGGAGTAGACGGTACAGGAGCAGTAGTAGGCTCATTGGATTCAGGAGTAGACTGGACACACCCAGCATTGAAGAATCATTGGAGAGGATATGATCCAGTTAATGACCAGGTAGTAGATGTAGAGAAGAGCTGGTTTGACCCTATATATGGAAGTGCATTGCCAGAAGACCCAGATGGACACGGAACTCACGTAATGGGTACAATGGTTGGACAAGAACCAGATGGAAGCAATAAGGTAGGAGTAGCACCAGGAGCTAAATGGATAACAGTAAGAGTATTTGATGCTTTAGGATACACCACAGACCAGATACTGTTAACTGCAGCAGACTGGATAGTAGCACCGGGAGGGGATCCTGATGCAGCTCCAGATGTTGTAAATAATTCATGGAGTAGCGGTTCAGTAATGGACGACTGGTATAGACAAAAAGTAATAAACTATGTAAGTGCAGACATATTCCCAGTATTTTCAGCAGGTAACCAGAGACAAGGAGAACCAGCACCATGGCCAGGTTCCATTGCATGCCCTGCAAACTATCCAGAAGCTTTTGCAGTAGCAGCAACAGACAGAAATGATTTAAGAGCAAGCTTTTCAAAATTAGGCCCATCACCATATGATGAGACATTAATTAAGCCTGAAATATCAGCACCTGGAGTAGCTATAAGGTCATCAATCCCAGGAGGAGGATATACAGGCGCATATTCAGGAACATCAATGGCAGCACCACACGTATCAGGAACAGTAGCATTGCTAAGGTCAGTAGATCAATCATTAACAGTAGATGATATTCGTGATATACTGACAAGGACAGCAAGACCATTGACAGATGAGACTTATCCAGAATCACCAAACTTCGGATACGGATATGGATTAGTTGATGCATTTGCAGCAGTATCAGAAATAGCAACAGGAGTAGGAACAGTAGAAGGTAAGGTATTGGTAGAAGGAGAAGATACAGACGATGCAGTAATAATCCATGAACAGGAAGTAACACAAGCATTCGTAGGTTCAGATATTGAAATAGAAGCAAGAGTAATGGATGATGTTGCAGTAACAGAAGTAGAGCTTTTGGT
>ENA-OWOZ01000727-OWOZ01000727.1-bioreactor-metagenome-genome-assembly--contig:-NODE-727-length-37649-cov-5.433568_pt1 | contig 37649 bp, 36 predicted proteins | sample MGYA00238140_ERZ651804 | MGnify/ENA primary metagenome ERZ651804 (study PRJEB26910, sample SAMN07631232) | bioreactor metagenome | isolation source: Switchgrass digestor | place: USA: Dartmouth...
GGCATCCATGCACTCAGTACTCGCTGCTCGAAACGTCCTGTTTCTCGCTCCCCTTCGCAGCCCTCAGTTTCGCCGTGAGTTGCAACGGCTCGTCGTAAGTCCCTCGCCTGGCTAATACTCCTGCAAGCTTACACTACCGGCGATCCGTTAGCGTTGATTGGCATAGCGTCACATGACTGGACTTCTAGTTTGGACACAGCATCAAAACCCGGGCTTTTCGGCCCGGGTTTACTGCTGTCATAAACAGGTAATTGCCACCATATTATTTCATGAGGAGATGACCAGTCAGCAGTGTGTACTTAGCCGGGGCACCCTCTTTTCTACCATGCCTAAAACCATCCATCAAGGAGACTGGAAATGAGTTTAGCACAGCGGCTGAAACAGCACATACGAAACAACCGGTGGCAGTATATAGTGATCGGCCTGGTGTTTCTGGTCGGCCTGGTTATGGGCGGGCAAAAGGTGGAAGGTTTGGAAGGCGGTGTGCGCGACTATTTACGGGAGTTGATTGACACCTACCTGCAGGAAGGTCAGAAAGCTCCCATCTATGGTCCGGGCATACTGCTGGCGGCGCTGGCTACCCAGGCTAAAACCGTAGTGGCCATCTGGTTTTTAGGGCTCACCGTGATCGGAGTACCGCTGATACTGGCAGTAGTGTTTTTGCGGGGTTATGCCCTGGGTTTTACGGTAGGATTTCTTGTTCAGCAAAAAGGCGGGGCGGGTGTAATCATGAGCATTTTGTCCATCCTGCCGCAAAATCTGGTGTATATACCGTTGCTAATTATCTGGGCAGTTATTGCCGTAAATTTCTCTTCCTATCTGATAGGACGACATCCCGGAGCAGCTCTGGGTAAAACTCTGATAAATTACAGCCTGCTGCTGGCTGTTTTCCTGGTGCTGTTTACAGCAGGAGCCTTTATTGAGGCTTACCTGTCGCCATGGTTTTTAAGTCTCATACTGTAAATGGGGGTGATGGCTTGATAATCATCATAAGCCAGTGGAAACAAAAGCTGCTGCGCCTGTTGATGGCGGTTCTGCTCATATTGGCCTTTATGGCGGCTGTGCCGGTAGTAACCGGCCAGATGTACCAGCTTATCCCTGCAGTAGGAGGCTGGTTCGATGAGGAACATCCTACCGGCAATCCCCTGCGGGTGGAAAATGATACCCAGTCATCCAAGTACCAGCAGATTATGGACCAGTTCGTAATCAAGCTTCAGGAATTTTATTACGAGGAACAGGAATAGCAGGAATCGGGGGAAGGATGTCAAAACTGTCCAGTAAAAAGGCATCAGGGGTATATACATGCTGGCCTACATAGAAAAATTTCTGGAGTATATAAAGTACGAAAAAGGTCTGTCTGCCAACACCATTGCTGCCTATAAACGTGACCTGCTGTTTTTTCATGAATTCATGCTCAGCCAGCAGGGTTCCACCCATCCCGATAATATTACCAGACAGGATATAAGGAGGTTTCTCACTCATCAACTGGATGAGGGCATTTCCCATCCTACCGTGGCCCGGCGTCTTTCCAGCCTTAAGACTTATTACAAATTTCTGGTTTTGGAGGGACACTGCCAGAACAATCCCACGGTAGATTTGGAAACCCCTAAAATAAAAAGGAAACTGCCTGATGTATTGACTATCGAGGAAATTGACCTGCTGATGAATCAGCCCCAGGTTGCCAAAGTGTTGGGACTGCGGGACCGGGCTATGCTGGAACTTATGTACGGCACCGGGGTCAGAGTATCAGAACTGCTGTCACTGCAGATAGAGGATCTTAATTTTCTGGCCGGCTTCCTGCGCTGTTTTGGAAAAGGCCGCAAGGAGCGCATTATTCCCGTCAATCAAACCTCCATAGAATGGACTCAGCGCTATTTAGCCCGCAGCCGACCTTACCTGGTAAAGAACCCTGGGGAAAGAACCCTGTTTGTGAATGCCCACGGCCGGCCTATGACCAGGCAGGGTTTTTTTAAGATTTTGCAGACTTATGCTGCCCAGGCGGAAATCACCAAGGAAGTTACTCCCCATACCCTCAGGCATTCTTTTGCTACTCATCTTCTGGAAAATGGGGCCGATTTGCGTTCTGTTCAAGAAATGCTGGGGCATGCTGACATATCCACCACCCAGATATATACTCACCTAACCAGATCTCGCCTGCGTGAGGTGTACAAGCTTTACCACCCCAGGGCATAATAGGAGAGGATAGGAATGGAAATTTATATACAGGAGGTAGTTTATGAGTCGCCGTGTGATTCTTATTGTATTGGACAGTGTAGGCGTAGGAGAAACACCAGACAGTCACCTTTTCTGTGACCAGGGATGCAATACCCTTAAACATACCGCTGAGGCAGTGGGCGGGCTGAATGTACCCAGTTTGCAGAAGTTGGGGCTGGGAAACATTGCAGGTATTTCTGGAGTACCGCCTGCTTCTGAACCTAAGGCTGCCTATGGAAAGATGCAGGAAAAATCAGCTGGAAAGGATACCACTACCGGGCACTGGGAAATAATGGGATTGGTAATGGAACGGCCATTTCCCACCTATCCCCAGGGCTTCCCCCGGGAACTGATAGAAGAGTTTGAGCGGAGAATAGGCCGCAAGACCCTGGGCAATAAACCAGCCTCGGGAACGGTAATTATAGAAGAGCTGGGCAGGGAGCATATGGAAACCGGTTATCCCATTGTTTACACTTCGGCAGACAGTGTTTTTCAGATTGCTGCCCATGAAGAAGTTATTCCTCTGGAACAGCTGTACCAGATGTGCAAGACAGCCCGGGAACTGCTGACAGGTGAACATGCCGTCGGCCGGGTAATTGCCCGCCCTTTTATCGGGGAACCGGGCAGTTTCAAGCGTACTGCCAATCGTCATGATTACTCCCTGGAACCTCCTGATAATATACTGGATCACCTGGTTGCCCATGGCTTTGAGGTAATCGGCGTTGGCAAAATTGCCGATATTTTTGCCGGAAAAGGCATTACCCAAACTCTGCCCACCACTGGCAACCAGGATGGAGTGGACAAGCTACTGGCGGTTTTGGATCAGGATTTCACAGGTCTGGTATTTGCCAATTTGGTGGACTTTGATATGCTGTACGGGCATCGCAATGACCCCCAGGGCTATGCCCGGGCTTTGGAAGAATTCGATGCTCGCCTGCCGGAGATTCTGAGCAAGCTGAGGGAAGAAGATTTGTTGATTATTACTGCCGACCATGGCTGCGACCCCTGTCACCCGGGGACCGACCATACCAGGGAATATGTGCCCTTGCTAGTCTATGGGGCGGTAATTAAACCAGTGGATCTGGGTGTTCGCAGTACCTTTGCTGATGTAGGTCAGTCAGTGGCTGATTACCTGGGAGTACCGGCTTCCCATTTGGCCGGAAAGAGTTTTCTGCCGGAAACGAGGTGATGATGGGTGCACTTTCAGGATTTAATTGAAAAAAAGCGCGATGGAGGCACGTTAACCCCTGAGGAAATTGAGGTTTTGGTACAGGGAATAGTTTCGGGCCAAGTACCTGATTATCAGATTTCCGCCTGGGCCATGGCCGTGTATTTTCAGGGTATGAGCAAAGAAGAGACCCTGAACCTGACCATAGCTATGAGCAAATCTGGGGATATCATGGATTTGTCGGGAATACAGGGTATTCCCGTGGATAAACACAGTACTGGCGGGGTGGGAGATAAAACCACTCTGGTAGCCATACCCTTGGCAGCGGCGGCTGGTGTTCCGGTAGCGAAAATGTCCGGGCGGGGTCTGGGCCACACCGGAGGTACCATTGACAAGCTGGAATCCATACCCGGTTTTCAGGTGGAGAAAACCCTGCCGGAGGTTATCCAGCAGGTTAACCGGGTTAAGGCAGCCATAATATCCCAGATGGGGAACCTGGTGCCGGCAGATAAAAAACTCTATGCCATCCGTGATGTAACGGCAACAGTGGACAGTATTCCCTTAATCGCCTCCAGCGTAATGAGTAAAAAATTGGCTTCCGGCGCCCAGGGGATTGTGCTGGATGTCAAGGTAGGCCGGGGAGCTTTTATGAAAAGCCTGGACCAAGCCCGGGAACTGGCCCAAACCATGGTAGCTATCGGCCAGGGAGCAGGCCGTAAAGTGGTGGCAGTATTGAGCGACATGAATCAGCCTCTGGGGCGGACGATCGGAAACGCCCTGGAAGTGAGGGAAGCCATAGATACTCTCCAGGGCAAAGGACCGAAGGACTTGGAGGAACTGTCGGTGCTGCTGGCAGCCCATATGGTTCATATCGGCGGACTGGTTGGCACTCTGGAGGAAGCCCTGCTGAAAGTTAAAAAACTGCTGCAATCGGGAGCAGGTTTCCAGGCCTTCCAGAGGATGGTTGAAGCTCAGGGTGGGCACCTGGACTATGCCCGGCCCCATTACGGACTGCCCCGGGCAGCAGAAATTGCCGATGTTATCATTCCCCACGAGGGATATATCAGTGCCATAGACGCCCTGGCCGTGGGAAGAATCGTTATGCGGCTGGGAGCCGGCCGGGAACGGCTGGAAGACCAAATATTGCCAGAAGTAGGAGTGGAACTGCACAAGAAAGTGGGGGACAAAGTAGAGCGCAACGATGTAGTAGCTACCATTTACGCCAGAAACAAAAACCAGTTGGACCAGGCTGCTGCCGAAATCAGGCAAGCTTTTACCCTGACCGAGACTCCGCCCCAGCCGGTGCCGTTGATTTTTGATACTATAACTTAATGGCTATTATAAGTTATTGATTATGATGTTTATTGCATTAAAATATTTTACTTAACTGCAATCCGGGTGTTATATTCAAGGCAAAGAGAGATGTGAGGCCTGCTATTCAGGCCTCCTTTCCGGCACCAGGAGGAGCATGGATGGCATACTCCATTAATGATAAGTGTAACGGATGCAGTGCTTGCAAATTACTATGTCCAGTGGATGCCATCAGCGGGGAGCGCAAGGAAGCTCACCATATTAATCCGTTGCGCTGTGTCAACTGCGGGGTTTGCGGCCGAGTATGTGCCCAGGGAGCGGTGCTGGATGACCAAGGCCAGCCGGCTGTCCGGATTCCCCGCAAACAATGGCCGTTACCTGTCATTGATGCCCACCTCTGTTCAGCTTGTTCCATGTGTGTTGATATCTGCGGCAAGCAAGCCCTGGCCATTTCCACACCTGCTTATAAAGGAGACCTGCGGGTATATGCTGTCCTTTCCAACCCCAAGAATTGCGTGGGCTGCAGCTTATGTGCCCAAATATGCCCGCTGGGAGCTGTCACCATGGAGGTGCAGTTATCATGAAGGTACGCTATGCTGACATTGACCTTTCTACCGGCCAGGTACGGGATTACCACCTGAGTGAAGACATTGTGCGTCTTTATCTGGGTGGCAAGGGACTGGCCGCTTATATTCTCTACCAAGAACTGGCCCCGGGAATTGACCCTCTCTCACCGGACAATATTTTGATTTTTAATACCACTCCTTTGACCGGAACCGGTGCTCCCTGTACCAGCCGTTTCAATGCTACTACCAAGAATGTTCTTACCGGGGGTATTGCTTCTTCCAACTGCGGTGGTTCATTCGGCATAAAGCTGCGCCGGGCAGGCTATGACGGTTTAATTATTCGGGGAAAAGCCCCCCAGCCTTGCTCCTTGATGGTAATAGATGGACAGATTACTATTCAGGACGCCCGAGAACTCTGGGGTCTGGATACAGAGCAGACTCAGCATCGTTTTGACCGTAAATACGGCTGTGTAGTAATCGGCCCGGCCGGGGAGAATCAGGTACGTTATGCCTGCGCAGTATCCGGGGAAAGGGTCCTGGGAAGATGCGGTATCGGGGCGGTTATGGGCAGCAAGAATCTAAAAGCGGTAGTAACTTACGGTACTCGCTCATTGCCCATCAATGATCCTGAGACCTTTCGCAGAGATGTGCAGCACTGGGTGAAAGCCCTGCACAAAAATCCTACCACCGGGGAATTCCTGCCCCGCTATGGAACTGCCTTCTGGATGAACATTGTTAACCGGCATCATATTCTGCCTACCTTAAATTCCCAGCAGGTTAAACATGACCAGGCCCAACGGATATCGGGCGAGTATATGACCGAGCATCATTTAACCCGCAATTCCGGCTGTGTCAGTTGTCCGATCCGCTGTGAGCGGCGTATTATGCTGGACGGGAAGGAGATAAAGGGACCGGAATATGAAACCCTCGGATTGCTGGGAGCCAACCTGGGGGTTACTGATATTGAGTGGATCAACCAGTGGAACTACCAGTGCGACCTGCTGGGCCTAGATACCATGTCTTTAGGAGTTACCCTGTCCTTGGCTATGGAACTGTCCCAGCGGGGTATCAAAGATTACGGCCTTAATTTCAGCCAACCGGAGAATATCAGCATAGCCATAGAGAAAATAGCCCGCCGGGAGGAACCCTTTGATGAGCTAGCAGAAGGTTCAGCCTGGGTAGCCCAAAAATACGATGCTTTAAGTTTTGCCATACAGGTCAAAGGCTTGGAACTGGCTGCTTATGACCCCAGGCAATCCCAAGCTTTGGGATTGGCTTATGCTACCGCTAACCGGGGCGGATGCCACCTGGACGGCGGTTATCCGGTCTATTTCGAGGCGTTGGGGCCTATTGCCGTGAACGGGCATACGGTAAGGGGTAAAGCCGCTCTGACCGTTCTGATGCAAAACCTTATGGATGCGGTTTCCACCTCCGGGTTCTGTTTGTTTACAGCTTTGGGATCCTTGCCGGCAGCCTTGTTTAAGTTTAAGGAAAACAGTTTTGTGCCTCGACTTCTGGGCAATATTATAATTTCACTGCCGTCCACTCATTGGCTGTGGCGGTTGATGCCTGGCTTGATGCCTTTAAACCTGCCCAGCTTTTTGCCCCATCCTCTGATAATCCGTGATGTAACCGGTATGAAAATGACCCTGGGGCAATTCCTGCAGATGGGAGAACGGGTCTTTAACATAGAACGGCTGTTCAATATCCGGGAAGGATTGGACCGGCAGCAGGATTGTCTGCCAGAACGGTTAGTTTCCGAACCCGCTGAACTTGATAAACCTGATACGGTAGTCCATTTGGATAAGATGCTGGATACTTACTACCGGATCAGGGAATGGAGCAACCAGGGTATTCCGTCCCCGCGCAAATTAAAACAGTTAGGAATTGCCAATTAGTTATCGCAACCCAGATGTTCCAGGAATAGTTTCAGTTTCCCCGTTATGACATTGCAGAAATAACCTGGCTGGTGTATCCTAAAACTAATCGGTTGTACGACCGACCGACACAAAATGGTAATTCCGACAGTGTTTGCAGCGGAGTGGTTTGAAAATAAATAACTGTACACCACATGGGAAGGAAGTGATAATTGCCATTATTGCAGGGTGATCAGGGTTTTCTCCGCCGAGAGGGTCTGCTGGTAAATAAACCGGCAAAGCAGGCTAAATCCATGGAGGTGAAATTTAGTGGAAGCTGCCGCAGAATCAAAAAAGGTAAAATTTACTCTAAATGAACGACAAAGACGTATGTTGCCGTTGGTGATGATCGGGGCCTTCTTTGAGGGTTTTGATTTCATGGTTATTAATCTGGCTCTCCCCTTTATCACCCAAGATTTTGGTCTCAATGACCAAACCGCTAGTTTTACAGTTTCAGCGGTTGCCGTGGGAACACTGTTGGCGTTTTTTGTAGTGCGCCTGGCCGATCGATGGGGACGCAGGCCAATTTTTATCTGGTCGGTAGTGATTTATTCCTTCCTTAGTTTAGCTACCGCCTTTTCACCCAACGTTGAATACTTTATAGTATGCCAGTTTCTTGCTCGTATCTTCCTGGTTACTTGCTGGGCAGTGGGCTTTATCTTTATGACCGAGGAATTTGCTCCGGAAATGCGCGGCCGTGCCATTGGTTTGTTCCAAAGCGCTGCTGCGGTGGGAGCCATATTCCCTTCTTTGTTCCTGCCCCTTACAGCTGCATTTAACATGGAATGGGAAGGACTGTATATAATCGGAGCCCTGCCTCTGATCCTGGTATTCTTCTTTGCCAAGAATCTGCCGGAAACTGCTGCCTTCCTGGAAAGCCGGGAACGCCTGGCAAATGGCACTGAACATAAACCCAGCCTTTTTGCCGTCTTTGCCAAGCCTTATCGCAAACACATTATAACCATTATGGGCATTTGGATATGCATGTATCTCTGTTATTCCTCAGCCATGAATTTCTTCTCCTACCATGTGGTCAATGATCTGGGATGGGGAACAACCCAAGTCAGTCTGGTTACTGCCTTGGCTTATACCCTGGGTCTGGCCGGTTATTATGTGGTAGGTAAACTCCTTGACGCTATTGGCCGTAAGAAAACTGCCTACATTTTCTTCTTCATGGGTGCCTGTGCTGTGACTGCGGTCTTCCAGGTTGAACACATGGTAGGGGTGGCTATAGCTCAGATCGTTGCCGTATTCTTTACCGGAACATTTACCGTATTGTGTGCAACCTTTACCAATGAGCTGTTCCCCACAGAAATCAGAGCCAGTGCTACTGCCTGGGGAAATAACATTGTAGGCCGGATCGGACAGATTGCCGCTCCCGCTCTGGTAGGTATCCTGACTATTCCGGTGGGCGGGGTCGCCAATGCAGTTTCATTGCTGACTCTGGGTCCGATTGTGTGTATCCTTTTGATTTCCCTGTTCCTGCCTGAACCTTTGACTTACAAAATTCCGGAATACAAACCTGTTGAATCCTAATAGACATTGAAAGCAGGAACTTTAAGCAAAGGCAAATTTTTTTAACTCAAAGCGGTTGAACGACCGACCGACAAGAGAAGCAAAGGTTTTGATGAAGGAGAGGAGGGAAACGGCTGTTTAAGAAAGTGAGCCTGCAGTTCAATAACCATACGCTTTAGTGGGCGAGCGAATAGACAAAAAAGGAGGAATCAAAGCAGTGAGCGACAAGATAAACGTTTTAGTTGTTGGAGCTGGAATAATGGGACATTCCATCGCCGGTGTATTTGCCTCCTACGGATATCCAACTACTCTCTATGACCCAAATACTGAACAGTTGGATATAGCCAAAAAGCTCATTGCCGGTAATGTCCAGGTATTAAAAGAAGAAGGCTTGATGACTGATGAAGGCATCCAGAACGTAAATGACTTGCTGGTGTACACCGATAAGCTGGAAGAAGGTGCTCCCCAGGCTAAATTTGTGGTGGAAGCAGTTCCGGAAGTTCCTGATATTAAACAGGCACTATTTGCAGAATTGGACAGACTCTGTTCTCCCGACACTATTCTGACCAGCACTACCTCGGCTTTGAACATTTACGACATAGTAAAGGTATCCAATCCGGGCAGACTGTTAATCGGGCACTTCAACAATCCGGCCCATATCATTCCCCTGGTGGAAGTAGTTTTGGGACCGGAGACCTCGGAGGAAACCCTGGAAACTGCTAAACAGATATATAGAAGCATCGACAAAACACCGGTGGTACTAAAGCAGTATGTAATAGGCTTTATTGTCAACCGTCTTAACACAGCCCTGGCCCGGGAAGCCAATTATATAGTGGAACAAGGCTGGGCCTCCTGGGAAGATGTGGACGCTGCTGTAACCAATAATGCAGGACTTAAGCTGGCTTTTGAAGGCCCCCTGGAACTGTACGACCACATTGGCTGGGATTTAGCTAAATTAGGAGGAACCTTCCTGGCTCCCATGCTGTGCAACACTACTGCTACGGCTTTGGCTGACAAGTTGGTTGCCGAAGGCAATCTGGGAGTGAAGACGGGCAAGGGTTTAAAGGATTATACCGGCCTTGACCGGGTAGAAGTCCAAAATGCCCGTAACCGTAAAATTCTTAAGGTCCTCAAGACTGTTAAACAGTTCTAAATGTATACATTACTTTATCAAGGAGGTATTTGTATGGCAGAAATTAGAGGCGGCACCATGGTGCAGAAAGTGCTGAAAAAAGAAGGGGTAAAGTATATTTTTGGTATCCCTGGAGGCCATATTTATCCAATGATGGAATCCTGTGAGGAAAACGGCATTAAATTCATTGGCGTAAGACACGAGATGACAGCAGCCATGATGGCTCAGGGATGGGCGCTGGCTACCGGTGAAGTAGGGGTGTGTACCGCCACCGCCGGACCGGGAGTCACCAATTTGGTAACCGGCATTGCCAATGCTGAGCGGGACTGCGCACCCGTTCTGGTCATTGGCGGCAAGGCAGCTATTAACCAGTATGACCGCAATGAAATGCAGGACTTTAACCAGCTGGATCTTTTCAAACCCCTGACCAAACATGCTCGGGTGGTATTGGAGAGTCACCGGATTCCTGAATATATTGGCCGGGGCATTGCTGAAGCCACCACCGGCAGGCCGGGCCCGGTTTACATTGAGATTCCCCGGGATATCATGGAAGGCTATGTGGATGAGTCCCAGGTTGAATACCAAAACACCTACCGGTTGGAGAACAGGCCCCTGGGCAACCCGGTTGACATTGAAAGAGCAGCCAAGCTTTTGAATGAAGCCCAAAGACCTTTAATTGTAGCCGGCAGCGGAGCTTTCTATGCCAAGGCCGGGGAGGAACTGAAACAGTTTGTGGAGAAGACCGGAATTCCTTTCTGCACCCGCAATGCAGCTCGCGGTCTGGTTCCTGACAGCCATCCATTATACGTGACTATTGCAGCTTCCAAGCATCCAGTTTTTGCCGGAGCAGCTGCCAATGCCGACGTAGTTCTAATCCTGGGAACCCGTCCTGGCTATCTGATGACCAGGGACTCCTTCCCCAACGCTAAAATTATCCGGGTTGACATCAGTGCTACTGCCATTACCGACCAGTTGGATGTAGAAGTTGGCATTGTAGGCGATGTAAAAGAGGTCTTGAAACAATTAATTGACGCAGTAGAACCCAAAACTCATGAGGGCTGGGTAAACGCCCTGAACAATGGCAAACAGCAGATGATGCAGGCTGCAATACCTCTGGTCACCTCGGATCAAAAACCCATCCATCCGGCCCGGTTGATGTTCGAAATCAGGCAGCGGATAGATGAAAACACCATTGTGGTTATCGATGGCGGTGACACTGCGTCTTTCGGTAATATATTCCTGCCTGCTACCGGTCCTGGTCAGTACATGGGTATCGCCAACGGCAGCTTTGGACCTCTGGGAGTAGGGGTACCCTATGCCATGGCTGCTAAATTGGCTCATCCGGATAAGAAAGTTATCCTGCTCACCGGTGACGGGGCTTTCGGATACGGGGCTATGGAATACGATACCGCCCTGCGTTACGGCATCAAATTTACCACCATCATTCTCAATGACGGATGCTGGGGTATGATTAAGCGGTCCGAAGCCAAGAAGGCCGGAGAAGATAAACCCTTTGTAGGACTTTTCCTGAGAGAAGAAGTCCGTTATGACCAGGTGGTGGAAGCTCTGGGCGGTTATGGTGAATTTGTCACCGAACCGGCAGACATCGGTCCTGCCATTGACCGGGCTTTGGCTTCTGATAAGCCAGCGGTTGTCAATGTGATAACTGACGTAAATATAGGTCCCAATGTTTAATAAACCTCTGGCAACGATAGCTTAGCCGGAATCATCTAGGTAACTGTTATGGTAAGGAGGACTAAACATGGCTAAACAAAAAATGGTAGCCAGTGAAGCAATTGTTGAGACTTTGGTAGCTGAAGGTGTGGATCACGTTTCAGGTATCGTAGGTTCAGCTTTTATGGATCTGCTGGATCTGTTCCCGGCGGCAGGTATAAGGTTTATCCCGGTACGACATGAGCAGAGTGCTGCCCATATGGAGGATGCCTACGCCCGGGTAACCGGCAAATGCGGTGTGGTAATAGGCCAAAACGGACCGGGCATAACCAACATGGTTACCTCGGTGGCTGCTGCCAATATGGGCCATACCCCTATGGTAGTAATCGCCCCTTCGGCGGGCAGCAAAACCGTAGGGTGGGATGGCTTCCAGGAATGTGACCAGGTGTCGGTTTTCAAAGCTATAACCAAAGCAACCATACGCTTGCCCCATCCCAGCCGGGCGGCAGATTGCACCCGGGCAGCCTTCCGGGCGGCTTATGCCCTGCGGGGACCTGTTCTGCTGGACATTCCCCGGGACTATTTCTACGGAGAGGTGGAGGACTATATCCTGCAGCCTCATCAATACCGGGTGGATAACCGGGGCTGCGGTTCCCCAGAAGCCTTGGAAAGGGCCGCTGAGCTGCTGGCTGATGCCAAAAAACCAGTAATAGTTTCCGGGCGCGGTGTGGTGGATACTGATGCCCATGATATCGTGGCCCAGATAGCCGACCTGCTGACGGCTCCCGTGGCCTGCACCTACCTGCACAACGATGCTTTTCCGGCCAATCACCCCCTGCATGTGGGCCCGATTGGTTATATGGGATCCAAAGCGGCTATGTACAGCCTGGCTGAGGCGGATGTCATTCTGGCCCTGGGAACCAGATTGTCTGTATTTGGAACCCTGCCCCAGTATGACATAAACTACTTCCCGGAAACCGCCAAGATTATCCAGGTGGACATCAACCCCCTTAATATTGCCAGAACACACCCCATTGAAGTGGGTATTATCGGTGATGCCAAAGCTGCCGCTGTTGAAATACTGAAACTGCTCCGGGCCAAAGTGGGAGACCGCAAGCCTGATGAGGCACGTTTGAAGGAAATAGCTGACCGGAAAGCCGCCTGGAGAAAAGAAATTGAAGACCTGGCCATGGTGCCTGGCAATCCTATTAATCCCAGAAGAGTGCTCTATGAATTGGCCAAAGTTATGCCGGAAGACGCTATTTTGGCTACCGATATCGGCAATGTGGCTTCTACTGCCAACAGCTATTTCAATTTCAACAAGGGCCGTCAGCATATTGCCGCTTTGACTTTCGGCAACACCGGCTTCTCTTATCCCGCTGCTCTAGGTGCCAAATTGGGCCGTCCCGAAGCCCCGGTTTTCAACATCGTTGGCGACGGTGCCTGGGGAATGAGCCTGCACGAAGTAAGCACCGCAGTTCAGGAAAATATTCCGGTAGTAGCCTGTGTATTCCATAACACTGCCTGGTGTGCTGAGAAGAAAAACCAGATAGATTTTTACAATAACCGGTTTATCGGAGTAGACATTGAGGCTCCCAACTTTGCTGAAGTGGCCAAAGTCATGGGTGCCTATGGGGCTACTATTGACCGTGCTGAAGACGTAGGCGATGCTTTCCTGGAGGCTATTAAATCAGGCCGTCCGGCAGTTCTGCAGTTTGAAGTTGACGGAACCCAGCTGGCACCGCCCTTCAGAAAAGACGCCCTGCAACTGCCGGTAAGATATCTGGAGAAGTATAAACATTTGGATCACAGAAATTGGTAGGCATTGCTGGCGGAAACTGAGTTGTTATGGTGTCGATTCCCTAACGGGGGTCGACACCATTATAAATGAGGTGAATGGCATGTAGTTCGGTAGTATAGAAAGGAGGTAGAGGCTAATGGCTAGAGATTTTAAGGATAAACTAGTCGTTATAACCGGCGCTGCATCAGGACTGGGATATTCCCTTTGCAAGCGTTTTGCCAAAGCTGGTGCCAGGATTGCTGGTATTGATAAGGATGAAATAGGTCTGGCAGCATTGTCAGAGGAACTTGCATCTATGGGAGTCCAGGCCAGTACATTTGTTTGTGATGTTACTGATGAAGACCTGGTAAACATTACATTCAGGCAAATTATCGACAGCATGGGCGATATTTATGTACTCATCAATAATGCTGGCGTTTCCCACATTAGCCCGTTTTATAAAACCAAGGTTTCCGTCCTTAAAAGGGTTATTGATATCAGCCTTTTTGGCACTATTTACTGCACCAAAGCAGCTATTGACAGCCTCATCAGGACTAAGGGGATGGTTATTGGAATTTCCAGTGTAGCTGGATTCGCCCCTCTGGCAGGCCGAACTGGTTATGCGGCTGCCAAGCATGGCATGGTTGGCTTTCTTAATACCCTGCGGACAGAAGTAGCCAGGTACGGAGTCAAGGTTCTGGTGGTATTTGCTACCTATATTAAGACAAACATTGACAAGAACAACTTGAGCGCTGACGGTACACCCATGGGCGGAGGGCGGCCTACTTCTGGCAATGTACTGATGCCTGATGATGCAGCGGATAGTATCTTTGTTGCTGCTGCCCAGGAAGAAAGGCAGTTAATGCTGGGTGATACAGCTCAGGCATCCTGGGATTTATATCATAGTGACCCGGCAGCCTACGAGGAAATCATGCTTTCATTAAATGAGTACGTGTTCGAACTGTAGCAACTGAACATAAAAGCCGGCCCCCAAAAACTGAGCAACATCTTCCCCGCGATCAGTCAAACCATTGCAGCAAAGTGGGGGCTTTTGCTAATGAAAGCATATGGTCCTCTTTCTGAAGGAGACGAGGGAGGATTCAGAATAAAGGTGCTCCTGGTTCCCCTTATAATCGATGCCCTCAATTATTGGAGACTGGACTCTGATGTGATTCTGCAGATGCCAGCAAGGTAATCATTCTGGCCATGGTATTGCTGATTTCGTCAATATTCACACAGCCTGGTTCTACCAAAATCTGCAGTGCCAGACCATCAATAATGGCTAATGTTATAGCTCCCAATGCTGACGAATATACTGGATCGGTTATACCAAATACCTTTTCAAATTCCTCAGCAATAACTTTACGCCAGTTACGCTTTCTTTCCAAGAACTTTTGATTGATGTTTTCATTGCCCTGAATTCCTTCTTGCAGCAGGTATAGATCCAGACGAGTAATGTCCATATCACTGGTAAACTGTTCAAAGATCATTTTGAATGCCTGAGCGGGGTTGTCCTTCTCCAGGTGCTGTGATATATGGGCTTTGGCTATATCCACCAAGTTGGTAAAATGATCGGCCAAAATGTCGTTTACCAGATCATCTTTGCTGGCGAAATGATAGAACAAAGTGCCTTTGCTTATACCTACGGCACGAGCTATATCTGCCAGGCTGGTTTTCTTAATACCCTTTTCAGCCATCAGCAAACGTGCTGCTTCCAGTATTTTTCTGCGGTTGTTGCTATCGTGGCTCACTGCCGTACCTCCATGTGTTACTGATTCTAACTTGAGCACAAGCTTGAATACCATTAACTACAGCACTTTTATTATAAGTTTTACCTGGGGTTTTGCAAGTTTTTGGCTGTATAATTATACTTTTATTTTTTCAATAGGAAACTGCAATCGTCACTATCAAAACACCCTATTTTACAAAGCCAGGGGAGTTTCTTAAAGTGAAAATAGAGTTGCAGTAGGCGTTTAACATTAAAAAGGGAGGGTGACGGCTTTGCTCTTAGGGCTTTCTGTATATTTGGCCGTAATATTGTTTATTGGTTTGTCTGTTTACCAGTTCGTCAAATACGCCCGCATGCCTTTGCATGCCCGGATGGAATTATATCCGGTACCCCGGGAAAGAGGACGGCATACCTACGGCGGTTCTTATATGGAAGAACCCGAATGGTGGCGCAAACCTCATCAGATCTCCAGGTCTTCAGAGCTTATTGATATGCTCAAGGAAATGCTGTTCATAAAAAAACTCTTTTCCAGCCATAGATCCCTGTGGTGGAAGTCCTATTCCTTTCATCTGGGCCTCTATTTACTTATCCTCTGGGCTATATTGCTGATTATAGGAGCTCTGGCTGAACTATCCGGTATTCCTGTGAGTCCTTCTGTTTCCTTTTGGACAGCCCTGCTTTACTATCTAACCATCATAACCGGAGTTGTTGGATTTGCCATTGCCACGGTGGGCGTAATCCTTCTTCTGATGCGGCGAGTGTTCGATCCGGTACTGAAAAAATATACCACCCCTCAGGAATATTTTAATCTGCTGCTTCTTCTGGCTGCTTTATCAACCGGGATTGCAGTATGGATTCCGGATTTGTCCTTTGCTGCCGCCCGGCAGTTAGTGGCACAGATCTTAACCCTTTCGGTGGTTCCTGATATTATGCTGGTTATTCATTTGCTTCTGGCGGAAGTGACGCTTATCTATATACCTCCCAGCAAGATGGGACATTATGTGGGCAAGTACTTTACCTATCATAAGATTTTGTGGGAAAACGAACCCAACCTGGCCGGCAGTCCAATGGAAGACAAGGTAAAGGCGGCTCTGGCCAATAAACCTGCCACATCCTGGGGGGCTCCTCATATTCAGAATCCCCCGGCACCAGAAGCATAAGGGGAAAGGAGAGAAAAAGGTGACCCATAAAGATCTGAGACCAAGCGATTTAGGAAAATCCCAGGAGCAGCTGATCCATCTGGATAACCTGATGCCTTTGAGCTTCCCTTATGATCAGCCAGATATGGAACCCGCCTTTCCTGAGGTTAAACCGGAATGGAAAGAGAAATACTGCACTTCTCTGGATGGCTGTGTGGCCCTGGATACCCTGCAGCGCCCCCAGACCGAAGCGGAGGAAAAGGAGCTGGTGCAAAAATTCCTCAGAGGGATGGAGAAGGTATTTTCCGATGCCAATAAAGGAGTATGGCAGCCTCTGCAGCTGGCTTACGATTACTGTGCCAAGTGCGACACTTGCTCCGATGCCTGCCATATTTACAAGGCTTCTGGTGATAAAGAGGTTTACCGTCCTATTTTCCGAGCGGAAGCCTTCCGCAAGCTATATAAAAGCCATATAACCGGCGGCAGCAAGTTATATAAACGCTTTGTGGGCGCAGATATGGACATAAACTGGGAAACGGTGGCCCAGCTGGGAGAACTGGCCTACCGCTGCAACCTGTGCCGGCGCTGTGCCCAGGTGTGCCCCCTGGGTCTGGACAATTCTCTGTTTGCCAAAGAAATCCGCAAGGTTTTCAGCCAGGAAATGGGGATTGCCCCTACACCTTTGCATGAGAAAGGCACCATGCTGCAGTTAAAGACCGGGTCTACCACAGGTATCGGCAAAGCTGCCTTTTTGGACATGGTGGAGTTCCTGGAAGAGGATATAGAAGACCGGATTGGCCGCAAGATAAAGATTCCCATCGACAAAGAAGGCGCTGATATTTTACTGATACACAACGCCGGGGAATTTGTAGCCTGGCCGGAAAACCCGGCTGCTTTTGCCATCCTTTTCGAGGAGGCGGGTATAGACTGGACTCTCAGCAGTTCCATGATTGGTTATGACAGCGTCAATTACGGCATATGGTATGATGACGTCCAGGCCAGAAAGATCATTGAGCAGCAAATGCAGGCTGCCCGGGATCTGGGGGTCAAGCGCATTGTCATCGGCGAGTGCGGGCACGCCCACAAAGCAGCCGGACTGGTAGCGGACCGGATGCTTCCCGCTGAAAAGAAAATCCCCGTGGAAAGCTGGATCCCTATCATGTGGGATTTGGTGAGAACCGGACGGCTCAAGTTCGATCCCAGCAAAAACAATTTCCCGGTTACTCTGCATGATCCCTGCAACATTGTCAGGCAGATGGGAATAGTTCAGCCCCAGCGGGAGATCTTGCGAGTCATAGCTCCTCAATTCCGGGAAATGACTCCTTCGGGTGTTGACAACTACTGCTGCGGGGGCGGGAGCGGCTTTGCCATAATGCACAGCGCCAACTTTGAGCATTTCCGGAATAAGGTTAGTTCCCGGGTGAAATTTGACCAGATTCTCAGAGCTTTCTCAGATACCATAACCGACCGTTCCGTACCCAAATATGTATGCGCTCCCTGTTCCAACTGCAAGGGAAGCATGCGGGATATATTCAAATACTATAAGGCTACCGACAAGTTCAATCTGCGCTACGGCGGATTGGTGGAACTGATGGTCAATGCTCTGGCCAGTCTGGACCAGCCTTACCTGGAGTTCCTGGAAGGATAGCCATAATTGTTTCTGATAATGCGATTAGGTATTGATATTTTACAGGCTATGAGGTGGAGGCTAAGTTTAAGATAGGGAAATCAAAATCGCTTACCGGTTTTCCATATGCGACGTTTAGCTACCGTAGAGGAGGTGCAAAAGGCCAGTGTTTATAGTTTCTATTGATGAGGAACTCTGCGAAGGATGCGAATTGTGCGTTGAAGGCTGCCCGGCAAGCATCCTGGGATTCGACGGAGAGAAGGCTATTATATCCGGGGATGAGACGGAATGTATGGGATGTGAGGCCTGCATTACCGTTTGTGAAAGTGGAGCTATCTCGATTATGGAAGTCTAGGTCTTATCATGATTAACCTTAAAGGAGGATTGTCATGCCGGAAGATAGGAAAACACCTCAATTAGATGAGCTGGAAAAGGGCCCCTGGCCAAGTTTTGTCACGGAAATGAAAAGGGCCGCCGCCAAAAGCCCGGCAGCCGAAGAATTGTTAGGTTTGCTGGAACGCTCCTATGAGGACAAGATCGGCCACTGGAAGCATGGCGGTATTGTCGGCGTGAAAGGTTATGGCGGAGGAGTCATCGGCCGTTATACTGACCTGCCCGAAGAGTTTCCCCATCTTAAAGAATTTCACACTGTCCGGGTCAACCATCCCAGCGGGTGGTTTTACACCACTGATGCCCTGCGCACCCTCTGCGATGTATGGGAAAAGCACGGCAGCGGTTTAACCAATTTCCACGGATCCACAGGGGATATCATTATGCTGGGAACCACCACTGACCAACTCCAGCCTACATTTGATGAGTTAAGCGAGGCTGGCTTTGACCTGGGTGGATCGGGGTCTGCTCTGAGAACCCCCAGTTGCTGTGTAGGCCCGGCCCGTTGTGAATATGCCTGCTATGATACTCTGGACATGTGTAATAATATTACCCACGAATTCCAGGATGAACTCCATCGTCCTGCGTGGCCTTATAAATTTAAAATCAAGATGTCGGGATGCCCCAATGATTGCGTAGCAGCTATTGCTCGTGCTGACTGTGCGGTTATCGGCACCTGGCGGGACACTATTATTATTGATCAGGAAGAAGTCAAAGCCTATGCCGAAAGCGGCATGAATATCCAGCGGGAAGTATGCGACAAGTGTCCGACCCGGGCTCTGGAATTCAATGCGGAAACCAAAGAACTCACTGTGATTCCGGAAGACTGCTCCCACTGCATGCACTGCATAAACGTGATGCCCAAAGCCATTCGCCCCGGCAAAGACAGAGGAGCTACCATTCTCGTAGGCGGAAAATCCACCATAGTGAAATCTGCCTTCATGTCCTGGGTAATCGTCCCCTTTATGAAAATGGAACCACCCTATACCGAGTTTAAGGACTTAATCCGCCGTATATGGGAGTGGTGGGATGAAAATGCCAAAACCCGTGAACGACTGGGCGAATTGATTTACCGCGTAGGTATGGGAACTTTCCTGCGGGAAGTAGGTCTGCCGGCCGTACCCCAGATGATATTCCGGCCCCGGGCCAATCCCTACGTATTCTGGCAAGAAGATGAAATCAAAAAATAGCTGATGATGCGCCTGTTAAAGGGCAAGAGTTCATAAAGGGATAAGAGGTGAAGATCTGATGGCAAAAATCGATATTGGGCCTCCTGATTATAGAAATTTTCTTCCTCCTGTAATTAAAGAGAATTATGGAAAATGGAAATACCATGAACTGGTGAGACCCGGAGTTCTCAAGCATGTAGCCGAATCAGGTGATGAACTGTACACGATCCGGGTTGGTTCTCCCCGTCTGGTAAGCGTTGACTTTATTCGTAACATCTGCGATATAGCCGACAAGTATTGCAAAGGGTATCTGCGCTTTACCAGCCGGAATAACATCGAGTTTCTTACCGATGATGCTGCCAATGTGGAGCCCATAATTGAAGCCTGCCGGGCTCTGGGATTGCCGGTAGGCGGAACGGGACGTTCCATCAGCAATATCGTGCATACACAAGGCTGGATACATTGTCATACACCGGCTTCCGATGCTTCCGGAATTGTGAAAGCGGTCATGGATGATCTCTATGAGTACTTTGAGCGGGACGATCTGCCCGGTAAATTGAGAATAGCCATGGCCTGCTGCTTGAATATGTGCGGTGCCGCCCACTGCAGTGACATTGCTATCGTAGGTGTACACCGGACACCTCCGGTCCTCGATCACGAAATCATCCGCAAAGGTGCGGAAATACCCAGCTTGGTAGCTTGCTGTCCCACCGGAGCCATTCGGCCCGATCCCAAGAACAAGAGTGTGGCAGTTAAAGAAGACAAATGCATGTACTGCGGCAACTGTTATACCATGTCCCCGGGCATGCAGATCCTGGATGCCAAAAATGATGGTCTTGCCATAATGGTGGGGGGCAAGGTCTCCAATGCCCGTTCTTATCCAAGTTTTTCCCGGCTGGTGATACCCTTCTTGCCCAACAACCCGCCCCGCTGGCCGGAAGTTACCGAAGCAGTACGCAACATAGTGGAAACCTGGGTCAAGCATGCCCGTAAGGGAGAGCGTTTGGGTGAATGGATTGAACGCATAGGTTGGGAAAGATTCTTTACCCTGACCAATATACCCTTCTCGGATAAATGCATTGACGATTATATTTTCTCTCGGGAAACGTTCCGTACCAGTGCCGCTTTCAAGTATTAAGGAGGCAGTATAGAATCAACATTCCCATTCCCTCTGTTTTCCGTTGGAGAAAAAAAGGCTCTCCAATAAGGATAGGAAGGACCGAGCGGCAATAGCCCTGTCCTTCCTGTCCCGATCCCAACCGGGATCTATTTATAGTCAGATATGTGAAAATAGGAGCAATACCGATGGAATCCGATATCTATAAAATCTTAAAGAACAAGCAGCAGTCCATTTTATCCAGGTGGGTACCAGCCGTCCTGGGTCATGACAACCAAAACCAGCAGTTTACCAGAACCAGGGAAAAAGACCGGTTTTCAGATCCCCTGGGTTACGAAATAGCTGTCGGCACCGAAGGGATCCTGCACTGGCTGCTTCATAATGACCCGGATATGGATGTGACCAAACCCCTGGAAGCTATTTGCCGGATTAAGGCGGTTCAGGATTCCCGGCCCTCAGAATCTTTGCATTTTCTATTTGACTTAAAGACCATCATTCGCGAGTGCCTGAAAGAGGAAAGGGATATAAACCAATATACTGAGGAAATATGGGAAATCGACAGGCGGATAGACGAGATGGCTTTACTGGCTTTCGACCTGTTTAATGCCTGCCGCCATCAGATATATAGGTTGCAGACAGAAGAAATTAAAAGGATGTATGGGAGAGGTTTAGGATGAAAATCTGGGCTCCTCTGTTGGCAGTACTGGCTTTAGTTATTATAGCCTGGCTGGGGGCAGGTGTTTTTGAATGGACCAGTCTGTTCGGGATAATTATTCCCTACACCGCCTTCGCCATATTAGTACTGGGATTTATTTATCGGGTAATAAAATGGGCCCAATCCCCAGTTCCCTTTCGCATTCCCACTACCTGCGGGCAGCAAGAGTCTTTGCCTTGGATAAAACAGGATAAAATCGAAAATCCCTCTAAAACCTGGGAAGTAGTGGGACGGATGGCTTTGGAAATCCTGTTCTTCCGTTCCCTGTTCCGTAACACCCAAACGGAAAAAAGGGAAGACAAACTTGGCTTTGGATCATCCAAATGGCTTTGGCTGGGGAGCCTGGTGTTTCACTGGTCCATGCTGATCATTGTCCTCAGGCATCTGCGTTACTTTTTATACCCGGTGCCAGCTTTTGTGCAGGGTTTGGAGAAGCTGGACGGCTTCCTGCAAGTTGGAGTCCCGGTATTATATTTAACTGATGTGTTTGTGGTTTTGGGAATAACCTATCTCTTTTTAAGACGGGTGGTCATTCCTCAGGTAAAATATATTTCCCTGGCTGCCGATTATTTTCCCCTGTTTTTGCTGCTGGGCATTGCCACCAGCGGTATCCTGATGCGCTACGGGTTAAAGGTGGATATTGCCAGTGTAAAAGACTTTGCTATGAGTCTGGTTACTTTCAAACCGCAGGTAATCCCGGAAATAGGAACTATCTTTTATGTTCATCTGTTCCTGGTTAGCAGTCTGGTGGCTTATTTCCCCTGGAGTAAGCTGATGCACGCCGGCGGAATCTTTATGAGTCCTACCAGGAATCTGGCCAACAACAGCCGGGCTGTCAGGCATATTAATCCCTGGAACTATGAGGTTAAGACCCATACTTATGAAGAGTATGAGGATGAGTTCCGGGAGAAGATGCGCAAAGTCGGATTGCCGCTGGAAAGGGAGTGATAAGACATGGCCAAGTTACCCAAGAAAGAAGAATTGCTCCAGTATAATTACCAGGTACCTGCAACTGACTGGATGGATACTCCGGTGGAATTCAAACCTGGCACCTATTGCTACGGAGCCAAAGGGAAAAACCTTGAGGCAGTTGGATTTCCCAATGCCCGCGATTGGTCACCCAGCGAAGAAGACTGGAAATTGCCGGAAGACTGGAAGGGGACTGTTCTTGAGGGTATTGCCGATCGTTTGTCGAAATACAGGTCTTTTAGGCTTTTCATGGATATATGCGTCCGCTGTGGTGCCTGTGCCGATAAATGTCATTTTTACATTGGCTCAGGTGATCCCAAAAACATGCCGGTCTTAAGAGCTGAGCTGTTACGGTCGATTTACCGGCGTTATTTCACTACGTCCGGCAAATTACTGGGCCGTTTGGCGGGTGCCAGGGATCTGACGGAAGAGGTTATCAAAGAATGGTGGTATTATTTCTTCCAGTGCACCGAATGCCGGCGCTGTTCAGTATATTGCCCCTACGGGATTGACCAGGCGGAGATCACCATGATGGGCAGGGAGCTCTTGAACCTGCTCGGGTTAAATACTGACTGGATTTCCGGTCCGGTGGCCAATTGCTACCTGAAAGGCAACCATGTGGGCCTGGAACCCCAGACCATTATGAGCAATATTGAGATTATGCTGGAAGACATTGAGACCATTACCGGCAAAAAAATTGAACCCCGTTTCAACCGCAAGGGGGCGGAGATCCTGTTTGTGGCCCCATCCGGGGATCTCTTTGCTGATCCGGGGATTTATACCTGTATGGGTTATTTAATGCTATTTGAACAGATAGGTCTGGATTATACCATGAGTACTTATGCTTCGGAAGGCGGAAATTTTGGCTTCTTTACTTCCAATGAAATGGCCAAAAGGCTCAATGCCAAGATTTACGCTGAAGCCAAACGGCTGGGGGTCAAATGGATACTGGGCGGAGAATGCGGGCATATGTGGCGGGTAATCAACCAGTACATGGATACCTGGAACGGTCCCGCCGATTTCCTGGAAGTGCCGGTATCTCCTATTACAGGGACCAAATTCACCAACGCTGCTTCCACCAAAATGGTTCATATTACTGAGTTTACTGCTGATCTGATCTATCACAACAAAATCAAATTGGATCCCAGCCGTAACGATCACTTGCGGGTTACTTTCCATGATTCCTGCAATACAGCCAGGGGTATGGGCTTGCTGGAAGAACCCCGCTACATTCTCCAAAAGGTGTGCAATCACTTTTATGAAATGCCCGAGGAGACAATACGGGAAAAGACCCTGTGCTGCGGGAGCGGAGCCGGATTAAACGCCGGAGAAAACATGGAAATGCGTTTGCGGGGAGGATTTCCCCGGGCCAATGCGGTCAGATATGTTCACGAAAGGTATGGCGTAAATGTATTGGCAAACATCTGTGCCATTGACCGGGCTGCTTTTCCGGCTCTGATGAATTACTGGGTTCCTGGAGTTGAGGTAATGGGCGTTCATGAACTGCTGGGAAATGCGCTGGTAATGGATGGCGAGATCGAAAGGACCATGGACCTGCGTATGCGGCCACTGCCGGGTAAAGGGGATGACGATGATGTATAACGGCGGAAAGATTATAACCGGTCTGATAATTTTTGCCCTGATAATTACCGCTCCCTTCTGGCTGAACATCGGTCAGGCCGACGAACCGCCGGAGATCAGCCTGGATACCCCGGTGATTAACCAGCTGAGTGAAAAGGAGTGCATTGAATCAGCGGAATTCATGCGCAGCCAGCATCCACAGCTTCTGAACGATTGGCGTGATCAGGTGGTGCGGGAAGGGAAGACGGTCTACACCAGCAGCTCTGGAAAGGAATACCAGATCAGTCTGGATAACACCTGCCTGCAATGCCATTCCAATCGAAGCGAATTCTGTGATGCTTGTCATGCCTATACGTCAGTGGACCCATATTGCTGGGATTGTCATGGTGGAGGTATAGCTAAATGATGAACAGACGGGATTTTCTCAAAATAATGGCATCGCTGGGAATTGGCAGCGCGCTGGTGTTGGAAGGAATTGACCGGATAGGTACGGCAGCAGACACCATACCCGGCAGCAAAAACCTTCAGGCCGGGCACTGGGGAATGGTGATTGATGTCAGCAAGTTTAAAACTCCCGAAGATATTCAACGGGTAGCCGCCGCCTGCCATAAATATCACAATGTGCCGGAGATAAATGATCCCCAGCATGAAATTAAATGGATCTGGCAGGAAGACTTCGAGCATACTTTTGCCGAACTGGAAAGCGAGTATCTCAGCGAAAAAGTAAAGCAGATGCAGTTCCCGGTTTTGTGCAATCACTGTGAAAATCCGGCCTGTGTAAGGGTATGCCCCACTCAGGCAACCTTCAAGCGCCCGGATGGGATCGTAGCTATGGATTACCACCGCTGCATCGGCTGCAGGTATTGTATGGCCGCCTGTCCCTACGGAGCCAGGAGTTTCAACTTCTTTGATCCGCGTCCCTACATTGAGGAAATTAACAGTGCGGTTCCCACCCGGACCAAAGGAGTAGTAGAGAAATGTACTTTCTGCATGGAAAGATTGGATAAGGGACAGCAACCGGTATGCGCAGAGGCTTCCGGAGGTGCTATTATATTTGGCGACCTGAGTGATCCTGACTCCCCGGTCCGGAAAGTTCTCAGGGATAATTTCTTCCTGCGCCGCAAAGTGGAACTAGGAACCGGACCAAGTGTCTACTACATTATCGGAGGAGGCGGCTCAAATGCTTGAGAAGGCTTTACGAGGAAGCAAAGGATATTATGCCTGGGTAGGGCTGTTAATAATCCTGGCTGTGGTTGGACTGACTGCCTATCTCAAGCAGTTTGACTACGGCCTGGGAGTCACGGGTTTGAGCCGTGACGTCAGCTGGGGCCTGTATATTTCCCAGTTTACCTTTATGGTCGGGGTAGCCGCTTCAGCAGTGATGGTGGCCATTCCCTACTACCTGCATGATTACAAGACCTTCGGGAAAATAGTGATATTGGGAGAGTTTTTGGCAGTAGCAGCGGTAATCGTGTGTATCCTGTTCATATTTGTGGACCTGGGACAGCCCACGCGTTTGCTTAACATAATCCTGCATCCTTCACCCAGATCCATAATGTTTTGGGATATGTGCGTGTTACTGGGCTACCTGTTGCTGAACTTTATCATCGGCTGGACTGTATTGGGGTATGAGAAGAAAGGCTTTCCCGCTCCCCGCTGGGTGAAAATACTCACCTACATTGCTATTCCCTGGGCCATAAGCATTCATACGGTAACGGCTTTTCTATATGCAGGTCTGCCCGGGAGGGCATACTGGTTAACAGCTATTATGGCCGCAAGATTTCTGTCTTCTGCTTTTGCTGCAGGGCCGGCTCTGCTGATCCTTCTCTGCCTTATATTGCGCCGGTTTACATCTTTCAAGACTTCTAACCAGGCCATCCAGTCACTGGCCGTGATTGTGACCTATGCTATGATCGCCAATGTGTTCTTCTTCATGTTGGAGGTTTTTACCGCCTTTTACAGCAACATTCCGGGACATATGGTTACCCTGCAGTATTTGTTTGCCGGACTGAACGGCAGCAACAATTTGGTTCCCTTCATGTGGATTGCTGCTATCCTGGCTTTTTTAGGAATCATATTATTGCTGATTCCCAGGGTGCGCCGCAATGAAAAAGCCTTAATCCTGGCCCTGATATCCGTATTCATTGCTACCTGGCTGGACAAGGGCATCGGGCTGGTTTTGGGAGGATTTGTTCCTAATGCTTTTGGACTTGTTACCGAATATGTACCTACGGTAACAGAGTTGACCATAATCATGGGGGTTTATGCCATTGGGTTGCTGACCCTGACAATCCTGTACAAGGTGGTGATTGGTGTTAGAGAACAAACCGAAGTTGGCGATATTAGCCCAGGAGTTTAGGAGCAGTGATTTACAGTTGTCAATTATGCTAGGGCGGAATACCGCCGCAGCATGATTTAAAACCAAAAATAAGAAGGAGGTATATTATGCCGGAACTGAAAGTTGGAGATCGCGTGATATTGCTTGACGAAGATGGTTTTTTGGACAATCCCTCGGACTGGGATGAAGAAGTTGCCAAAGCTCTGGCTCAAACCGAAGACGTGCCCGAGCTGACCGAGGAACACTGGGAGATTATCAACTACCTGCGCAAATACTATGCAGAATTCGGCGTTGCTCCCATGGTAAGAAAGCTGTTAAAAGATACCGGAAAAACTCAAGCCGAAATTTATGACCTGTTCCCCAGCGGCCCGGGCAAGGGAGCTTGCAAGATAGCCGGATTGCCGAAACCTACCGGTTGTGTGTAATAAGGGGCAGTTAATTGCGGCCACCCGGGAATCAAGAAGTATAAGAGAGCAAGATCAACACAATCAGAGCAGAGATATTTTCCTCAGTCAATTTCAATAAACGTCAGGGTATTGCTTTTGATATTTCATGAAGGGAGTTGGAGCGATGACGCAGAAGAAAACAGAATCTTCCGGTGGCATTTCCGAGCTGTGGAAAAAAGAAGACTGGTGGGCGGTCTGGCTTGGCCTGGGCATTGTAATAGTCGCCTTGATTTTGTGGGCCTCTGGCGGCACCATTAAGAGTATCGCAGTTAGTGTCCCCAGTTATGACCAGTTCAGCGCAGTACCAGCCTTCTTTGCCCAAAAGATTGGTGGTCTGATAGGATTATTCGTTGTTCTGCTGGCGATATTTTCTATTGCTGTAAAACTTCTTGGCCATAGCTTGAAAGAATTTATACCTGGATTCCTGATTCTGTTTTTAATGGCAATTGTAGTTCAAATTCTTGGCTCCTGGAACCCTATGAAGGAGTATAACCTGGAAGCCCCGGTTCTGGCTCTTATCATAGGTATGATACTGGGTAACTTTACCAAGATACCCAAATGGTTTGATACATCATTGCGCACCGAATTCTATGTAAAGACAGGAATCGTATTACTGGGCGCAACCTTACCCTTTACCATGATTGTATCCGCGGGGCCGATTGCGTTTGGTCAGGCCACAGTAGTAGCAGTTACCACATTCCTGGTAATTTACTATGCCGGTACCAAATGGCTCGGATTAGATAGGCGCTTTGCCGCAACTTTGGGAGCAGGCGGCTCTATTTGCGGTGTATCAGCGTCTATTGCTGTCGGAAGTTCTGTGAACGCAGAATCCGATCACGTTTCCATTTCAATTGCCATGGTAGTTATTTACGCTACGATTATGGTCTTTTTACTCCCCATAATGATTAATTTTCTTGGTATCCCTGACGGACCTGCCGGTGCCTGGATCGGTACATCAGAGTTTGCCGATGCAGCTGGTATGGCCGCAGCAGCTCAAATAAGCGACAAGGCAGTAGAGTCCTTTACCTTAATGAAGGTCGTTGGCCGGGATATGTTTATCGGCGTTTGGTGTTTTATTCTGGCTCTTATTTCTGTGACCAAATGGGAAAGAAGAGAGGACAATACCAAACCTGATGCCAAACAGATTTGGACTCGTTTCCCCAAATTTGTCTTAGGTTTCTTCGTGGCTTCCATAATAATGACTTTTGTCATTGCCGGTGTTGATCCCGCTGCTGCCGATACAGTTAACTCCGACGTCATATCACCGGTTAAGACCCTGAGAACCTGGTGCTTTGTGTTATGCTTCCTCTGTATCGGCTTAACTACCCGGTTCAGGGAACTGGCCAGGGCAGGTTTGAAGCCTTTCTTGGCTTTCACCATAGGCGTACTCGTAAATGTGCCTCTGGGCTACATCTTCTCCGTCCTGCTGCTGGGTGACTTCTGGGCATCCCTTTAGTGCTGCAGTGGCTTCTGTGAGTATCATATACTAGATTCTGCCTAGGGCAGGTAATATAAGCCAAGGCCTCCCCATTGGGGAGGCCTTGCCAAAAAAGGGGGAATAATATTAAATGAAAAAAGGAGCTATCCTTTGTGTTCAAAGGGCCCGCTTCTTTTTCTATTTCTTCGAAGAAGGAGAATGGAAACGAAAAGAGAAAACTCCCCTAGAAAAGTTCTTGCTCCTTAAAAAAGCGGGGCCCGATGATATTCGCGCTCTTAAAGATGCCCTTTCCCGGCGGTTGGAAAGGATTGCACAGATGGTGGAAATATTGACCAGTGCTCATGATGATTGGGCCATTACCACTAAAAAAGATTATATCCTTTTGGAAACGGAGACCTTAGATTTTACTGAAGCGGTCAAACTGCTGAATGCCCATGGTTTCACCAATGACGACTTTGTCCTGCGCTGTGAATATAGACGTAAATGGGGCATGATGTAACTAGTTTTGCAATGCCATATAAGCCTAATGACTTGATGAGATTTCCCGGTTCCTTGAGTGACACTTTTATATGTTGGAAAAACTGAGCAAATAAATACAGTTGCCGGTGGGAAAAGCCACAGAAGGTGTAAGAAAAGGACGGGGTTGCATGTATAATCAGGACTTTATTGTATTTAAAGCAGTTGCCGAGACCAAAAACATCACCTTGGCAGCTAAGCAGCTGCACATTAGTCAGCCGGCAGTGAGCCTGCAGATTCAGAACATCGAGAATTTCTATGGGACCAAATTTTTCGAGCGCAGTAATCGCGGGGTAACTTTAACCAAAGCCGGTACTATCTTTTATGAATATGTATGCAGAATGCTGGAGATGACGAAGAAGGTCCAGGAAGAACTCAATGAACTGGCGGAGGATCGCCATGAAGAAGTGAAGATAGGAGCTACTTTGACCATTGGTGAGTATATACTGCCCAGAATACTGGCTTATCTGTATAAAATGCGGCCCGATATTGATTTTAAAGTAACCATTGCCAATACCGAGAATATTACCCGGGATATACTGGAAAGAAAATACCGTATCGGTCTGGTAGAAGGACCGGTTCCCCGGAATAAAGACCTGGAAATCGAGAACTTCTGGCACGACGAGTTAGTGGTAGTGGTGCCTTATCATCATCCCTGGGCGCAAAAAGGCAGCATTACCCTGAACGACCTGCGTAAAGCCAAAATGATTCTGCGGGAAGTGGGATCGGGAACCCGCAGTATATTTGAATTGTTTTTGGCGGACAAGGGTTTGTCACTGTCGGACTTGAATATAACCATGGAACTGGGGAGTACCCAAGCTATCAAGCAGGTAGTGGCGGCTGGTCTGGGGGTTACGGTTATCTCAGCCCTAACGGTGCGCAAGGAATGTGAGGAAAATATTCTTAAAGCAGTCAAAATCCAGGATTGTTACATGGGAAGACCCTTGAACATACTTACCAATGCCAACAATGCCAAGACCAAAGAAGAACGCTTTTTTATAGATTTCCTTCATAACAAGGAACTCCTGGAGAGGGTTGTCAATAACGAATGCTAGAATTATTGGAAATGCAGCGGGAAAGGTCCTAATGAGATCGCTTCCCGCTTTTTTACTGTTTACCCAGGTATATCAGCCATAGGTCATCAATTATAGTGATAATAACATTATCAAATTTTACTTAATATAAGGGGAATGTTACATTTCAAGTAGAGAAAAGCGGCGGTTTTAGATGTAAGCAACGTGTTTTGCAGCTAATAAGGTGAGCTGAGGTGACATAATGAGACTGGCTATTGGGGCACCTCAGGGTCGTTCGGGTAAAACCACTGTGACGCTGGGTCTTATTCTGGCTCTGCGGCATAAGGGTTTAACTGTTCAGCCCTTTAAAAAAGGACCGGATTTTATTGATCCCAGCTGGCTTAGCCTGGTGGCGGGAAGAGAGTGCCGTAATCTGGATCTGTACTTTCTGGATAAAGAGCAACTGGCTTATCATTTTTACGCTAGCTGCCAGGACGCCGATATTGCGGTAATTGAAGGAGCTATGGGCCTTTTCGACGGCTTGGACCTGGAGGGGAGTGACAGTACGGCGGCTGTGGCCCAGGCCGTTGCGGCTCCTGTGATTCTGGTTATCGATGCCACGCGCATGACCCGCAGTGCTGCTGCTTTAGTAAAAGGGTTTGCCACCTTTGACGAAAATACCAGGATTGCAGGGGTTATCTTAAATAAGGTAGCGCGCCCACGTCATGAAGCCATGCTGCGTAAATCCATTGAAAGCTATACCGGGATACCAGTAGTAGGTGCTGTTCCCAAACAGAATAACCTGGTCATAGCCGATCGTCATCTCGGCCTGGTACCGGCAGCAGAAATGGAGAAAACCCTGGAGATCATTGAATGCCTGCAAAAAGCGATAAATGACTCTACCGATCTGGATAAGATATTGAATATCGCCAAAAGTGCATCACCCATACCGGTTATGGAAAACCAGGATTTCCATTCCCCCAAGAAGGCCAGAATCGGTGTAATACGGGATAAAGTCTTCAGCTTTTATTATCCGGAAAACTTAGAAGCCTTAAGCTCAGCGGGAGCCGAGTTGGTATATATAAACAGTCTTGAGCAGGAAAGTTTGCCGGATGTGGATGGTCTGTATATTGGAGGTGGTTTCCCGGAAGTATTTGCAGCAGAATTGGAGAAAAACACCGGATTGCGAATTTCTATACGCAAAGCGGCAGCCATGGGTATGCCCATCTATGCTGAATGCGGGGGTCTGATGTATCTGGCCCGCAAGCTGTATTATGAAGGGCAAAGTTATGAGATGTGCGGTGTATTGCCCTGTGATACCAAGATGTCCAGGCAGCCCAAAGGCCATGGTTATACAGCTATGAATACCGTTGCTCCCAACTTCCTGTTCCCGGTGGGAACTGTGGTAAGAGGGCATGAGTTTCATCATTCCCAGATCTGTAACTATAATCCCAAGGAAATACAGCACATTTTTCAGGTGGAAAGAGGTTACGGTTTGAACGGCAAAATAGATGGCATCATTCATCGTAATACCATAGCTTCCTATAATCACGTATATGCCGGGGCGTATCCCGAATGGGCGGTTAATTTTGTAGCTAAGGCCAGTGGCCAGGAGGCAGCCAAAACTACCATACCCGGTTAAAGGGTAGAAAAACAGGAGGGATAGCTTATGCGTATACACCATGTGGGAATCTGTGTGACGGATGTGGAAAAAGCTCTCGACTTTTATACCAGAGTGCTGGGATTCAAGCAGGAGGAGACCATTAATATCGGCGGGGTCAATTATTATTTCGTGGGTGACGGCAATATCAGCATTGAGATCGAAGCCTCTCACAATCCCGGCAGCAACCCTCATGACAATGGCATCGGCCACATTGCGCTGGCAGTGGATGACCTGGAAGCTATTGCAGAAAAACTGCGCCAGGAGAATGTTAACTTTTTACTTCCCCCTTCCCAATTCAGACCTGACCGTAAGATTGCTTTTATCGAAGATCCCCACGGCATTCGCTTGCAATTAATTCAGTTCCTGGAATAATAAAAGTACCGGGTTTTAAAAGCGAATAGATGGGGAGGTAGTGGGATGCAATCCGCCCTTTTGATGGATCACGAGGAAAAGGTAAACAACAGTCTATTTTACGTTTTTTCCCTGGCATCGACGGCTTTTTTTCTGCTAATAGTCCTAGTACTGCATGTCCCCATTATCAGAAGTGCCAGTATTCTCCTGGGCGTGGCAGCAGCCATACTGGCCCGCCTGCTCAGCAAAGGCAAATATAAGCATCTTCAGAAGTATCTTTACGTGCTGGTGATGTCTGCTCTAATAACCGGCATTTTTATCGCTTTAGACCAGGCTAATCGCGGAGTAGTATTTCTTCCTTTCATAATTCTCATTGCCGCAGCTATGTATTATAACACCCGATTAGTAGCCTTTTATGTAGCTGTCACCTTCCTTTTCAATGGACTGGGTTTTGTATTAGCCCGGGGAGCTTATCTGGCCAATTACCCACCTTCATTTTGGCTTTTCTGCCCATTGCTGTTCATAGTAGCTGCGGTTTTGGCCATCTTTTTAGTACATAAGGCCAGTGAGCTCATAATGTTAGCTGCCTCAAAGCAGAAGGAAGCTGATGAGCTGACTTCCATGTTAAGGGAGACCTTGAGCAATGTATCAGCTCATAGTGCGTCAACTTTAACTATCAGCGAGGATTTGGCAGCCAGAAGCCGTGACATTACGGCCTTAATGGCCAATATTGCCCGGCAAACCAGTTTCATAGCCAGCGGTATGGAGGAAATATCAGCTTCCGCCCAGGAGATTTATGCTTCCAGTGAACAAGCCGATGCCATGTTGGATTCAATAAGAAAGGAAGTGGATAAGGCACGGGATGAGGCCCGGCAGATTGACGAAAGGGCGGAAGCAATACTGCAAAGAGCCACTGAATCACGCGAGGCAACTATGCAGCTTTTTGCAAGTATACATAAAGAAGTGGACCAGGCTATAGCTGAAAGCGGAGCAGTAGAGGAAATATCTGCATTAGCCGGGCAAATCTCGGATATAGCCAGCCAGACCAACTTGCTGGCATTAAATGCCTCTATTGAAGCCGCCCGGGCGGGAGAATATGGCCGGGGTTTTGCCGTGGTAGCCCAGGAAGTGGGAGCTTTGGCGGAAAAATCGGCGGTGGCTGTTCAGCATATCCAGGGAATGACCCAGCAGGTTTATCAAGTTATGCATCGCCTCATCGACCAGTGCAATAACCTGCTGCGCTTTGTAAGTGAAGATGTAACCAGGGACCAGAAGATCTTGGAGGACGTAGGGCAAGCTTACAAAGGGGATGGAGAAATTATCTCCCATCTGACGGAAATGCTGCAGAACAGCATCTCATCGCTGGCCAACGGAATGCAGAATATTGTTAGGAGTATCGAGACCACAGCTGCTACCATTGAACAGACTACGGTTAAATCAAAAGAGATTGCTGCCAGCAGTGAAGAAAGCTCTCAAGCGGCAGAAAGAATTGATGCTTTAGCTCAGCAAATGCAAGAGAATACTCGGCAATTAAACCAGCTTATGAGCGGCTTACAGCTCTCCACAATTTCTTCCTAAAACCAGTAGCATGAAACTGCATAATCTCATTAAACGCCTGCAGTATTGCAGGCGTGAGAGTTTCAAAAAAGTTGCTAAAAGAGATCGCCACGTCGCTGCGCTCCTCGCGATGACATACCAAAAGGCCATCTTATGTGTCATTGCGAGCCCCGGAGGGGCGTGGCAATCTCGAACGTCTAACCGCTAATATACTTCTTTGACAGTCTGACCGGGGAAAATCCCCGGTTTTTTCTATGTGCCTATAGCAAAATGCCCAATGTTGACACTCCAGGGTGCTTCTGTTAAGATAGGTTTGCTGGAAAAAACGCTTTAGCAGCCTAAAATGGAGCATTATGACCTGGGGGTGGACGAATGTCTGCTGTGGTATTGGTCGGCGCCCAATGGGGTGACGAAGGAAAAGGGAAAATAACGGATTTTTTGGCCGAGAGAGCTGATTGCGTAGTACGCTATCAAGGGGGCAGCAACGCCGGCCATACCGTAGAAGTGCAAAATGAGAAATTCATGCTGCATTTGATCCCTTCCGGGATATTGTACCCGAATACCCTTTGTGTAGTTGGCAACGGGGTAGTTGTGGATATGGGGAAACTCATCGAAGAGATCCAGGGATTGCAGGCCCGGGGTATAGATACCGGCAACCTGCGCATTAGCTTCAGAGCACCCCTGGTATTGCCCTATCATAAAAAACTGGATGAAATCGAGGATCGTAAAAGCTGCATCGGTACCACCAAGCGGGGTATCGGTCCGGCTTATGCCGATAAAATCAACCGTACCGGATTTCGCCTCGGTGACCTGGTGGTAGATCGGGATGGATTTAAGGAACGCTTTAAACAGCAAGTTGAGGATAAAAACCGGATAATTCAGGAGCTCTATGGGGAAGCAGGCTTTGACTATAAGGAATTGCTGGACCAGCTGCTAAGCCAGATCGAATTTTTAAAGCCCTACCTGGCGGATACTTCCTTGCTGGTGCACAACGCAATAAAAGAAGGCAAGAGAGTGCTTTTTGAGGGTGCCCAGGGTACTCTCTTGGATATTGACCACGGCACCTATCCCTATGTAACCTCCTCCAATCCCACCGCAGGAGGGGCCTGCGTGGGAACCGGGATCGGACCCACCTGTATTAACCAGGTAATCGGCGTGGTCAAGGCTTATACCACCCGGGTAGGAGAAGGACCATTCCCCACCGAGTTGACTGATGAACTGGGAGAAACCCTGCGGCAGAAAGGGGTCGAGTTTGGGACCACCACCGGCAGGCCGCGCCGCTGTGGCTGGCTAGATGCGGTGATACTGCGCTATGCTGTCCGTATCAACGGCTTGACCGATCTGGCTATTACCAAACTGGATGTTCTGGACAGTTTTGAAACCATAAAAATCTGTGTGGCCTATCGATACGATGGCCAGCTTCTGGAGGAGTTCCCTGAAAATCTGGCCATCCTGGGCAAATGCGAACCGGTGTACATCGAAGTGCCCGGCTGGCAGCAGGATATAACCGGTGTAACTTCTTATGAGGAGCTACCGGCCAACGCCAAGGCTTATATTGAAAAAATTGAGGAATTGACCGGGGTAAAACAAGCCCTGGTAGCTGTGGGCCCCAAACGCAGCCAGACCATAGTCAGCCGCCAGATTTTTGACTAATTTTCTGCAGGCAGTTACCTTTGAATATCGCCTGCCGAAATGCTATAATAAAAAAGCTCACTGGGCGCATAACTCAGCGGGAGAGTGCTACCTTCACACGGTAGAAGCCACAGGTTCGAATCCTGTTGCGCCCACCATAAAAAATAAAGTAAGCGGGGTTTTAAAGCCCCGCTATTTTTGTGGCAAAATTGACAGTCGCAAGATAGTTGCAGACAAAAATGTGCGCTAATGAAGATTTTATTTACTATTGATAAATTATAATCAGTGATATTAATACACAAAACTCATTCTTCTCGTTGGCTACATCCCCAATTCTACAGTGGTATTAGCATATGCTGATGAAACAAACTTGTCGGAATGCCCTACTGTATCGGCTTCAGTTCCTATATCTTTAATATCGCTGTGTAATTCCAATGTTTCTAAAAGTAATTTCTTACTCATGTATTTAAACCATGCGTCAAAATATTAGTTAGCATTGCACTACTGGATAAAGAGAGGAAGGTGTTATCGATCAATGCAGCGATTAATGGACGACCGAATTTAAGATCAAATTATTCGTAAGGGTATTGAAGCTTAGGTTGTAGTGACGCGACCAGAGCAATTATTGGGAGAATTATCCTCATTGAGCTTATTGATAAGTGCTTTATTTAAAATTAAGGTTGATACACGAGCAGTAAATTGATACCATATATAATACCAATATATTTATGGTATCAAATATGGTGGCAGGGGAATAATATGGGAGGAAGAAAGTGTGTCCAGAATCCAAAGGAGATTTGCCAAAATATTAAATAACCCAGTTGATATACGCTGGGATGAACTTCAGCCTATTCTAAGACATTATGACTGTGTTATTGATAAAGGTAGCAAAGGTAGCCATTGGGTAGTATATCATCCCGATTCTGATAAAAATATTACGGTTGTTGTTCACAATCACAGGGTAAAACCTATATATGTTAAGCGACTAATAGCACTTATTGAGGAGGTAGCTATGGATGAAAACGAATGATTTAAGTAAGATTGAGTACTATTTAGCACAAAAGTATTCGATCGTGCTCAAAGAATTACCCGCTGAGGATGGCGGTGGTTGGATAGCGGAAATACCGGATTTGCCTGGCTGTATGTCTGATGGAGAAACGCCCCAGCAAGCAATAGAAAGTATTGAAGATGCAAAGATCGCATGGTTAGAAACAGCATTAAAACGAAAGCAACACATTCCACTGCCAGAAGAAGAGGATAGTTTTTACAGTGGGAAGTTTACGCTCAGAATTCCTAAAACGTTGCACCGGGAATTAGCACAATCTGCCAAAAGAGAAGGAGTTAGTTTGAACCAATATATTCAGACTTTGATAGCCTATAATTTTGGTAGACAGGTTTTTGCTGATTCTCAGTTGAAAATCGAATATTCAGGGACAAGAATTGTGAATAATCCTCTTGAGGCTAATAAGGAAGCATGGAATCGAAATAAACAACGTCCAGTTCTTTTACAAGGAGGGAGGATAGCAAGTGAGTAAAGAAATTAAAATACGTAGTATTAAGCTTACAAGTCTTATACTAGAGACAATGGACGTAGTAAAAGCGCCACGCAATTTTAATAGGACCACTAATGTTCAAATAATAAACATTAAAGAAAAAAAATTTGAAGCTAAAGTATCGGAGCATTTAAGCTTTGAGCCGGAAGGTCCTTTTCGACTGTCTATGGAACTTACGGGTTCTTTTTCAACAACATCATCATTCTCACAGGAAGAATTAGAAATGAAAAAGGAAGAAATATCTATCCCAATATTAAGCGTAAGTTCACTAATAATTGCTTTCATTACAGAAAAAGTATTGTCGGGTCCACCTCTTATCGTACCACCTTTTATTGACGAGGATGATGAAGATGACGATGATTCAGTATCAGGAGAAGATGAATGAGGAAAGTAGGAATTGGGATCCAAAGGACTAAAATACACAATGACTAGATTGAAAAATTGCGTCATGAAATCTGGAGATTCTCTGATTCATGATTCTTAGAGCAATGGTCCGAATCCGCCTATCGGCTCCTCCGATAATGGGGGAGCTTTTAATGTTCGGAGCTTCCTGTGATGACTATATTAACTGTTTTATAAGAAAAGACATAATAATAACGCGAGGATGAAAAGGAGGACAGGATGTGAGAATATTCGCTACAGCAGATATCCATGGCAACAAGATTATCATGCAGAAGATTGAGAAGGTTTTGCAGCAGTATCCCCTAGATGCGTTGATAATCTGCGGTGATGTTCTGGAAAACCCGCGTGTGTCCACTTTAGATGAGTACCTTCAATACCAGAGGCGTAATTACCAGGAGTTCCAGGAATACGTAAACAGCTTAAACATTCCGGTTTTCTATATCCTCGGCAATGGTGACTTCCTTGAGGGAGATGAGACTGATAAATGCTATCTCGGCTCTCCGCAAGGGCTTTTTGTACCTTTTGATTTGGTGTCGATTACTCCTTTTTCTACTTACCGGGAGGTAACTGTGGAGCAGCAGGGGATGGAACTGAGCAAACTTCAGGTACAGCCTGATACTATTATAGTCGCCCATGATGTTCCCTATGGATGTCTGGACCGGGTGGATGGGGGACGGCAGGTAGGGAGTACAGCAATACATGAATTTTTAAGGGAAAAGCAGCCCTCCATATGGCTGGGCGGGCATATCCACGAATCTTTCGGGACCGAAAAGCTGTATAATACCTGTGTGTTCAACTGTTCCTGTGATCCACGCACCAGCCAGTTGAGGGGATGGATTATAGACACTAGTAAGGAATACCCGCATAATTTCATCCGGATAGAGGATTGAAGGGTTCTGTTAGTTTATCTGTAAGTCGGCGGAAATAAATAGCCTAACGAGACGAAACAGTGCGGCGGGGATTTCCCCGCCGCCCGGTTCTGCTGCTAAATCCTTATTTGATTAGTTTTTGCTCTGTTCCATTTCTTT
>ENA-OWOZ01000731-OWOZ01000731.1-bioreactor-metagenome-genome-assembly--contig:-NODE-731-length-37481-cov-8.681986_pt1 | contig 37481 bp, 45 predicted proteins | sample MGYA00238140_ERZ651804 | MGnify/ENA primary metagenome ERZ651804 (study PRJEB26910, sample SAMN07631232) | bioreactor metagenome | isolation source: Switchgrass digestor | place: USA: Dartmouth...
CCGCCGTATACCGGGCGGTACGTACGGTGGTGTGGGAGGTCGGTAAATAAAATAATTATTTACCTCCTACCCGATTTAAAAAGCATATCTTGCTGAATTAATGACGTATCTCGTCTGAAAAAAGTGTATCTCACTTATGAAAGCTATCTGCTTTTTATATAGATATTAAAAAAGGAAAAGAGGTGAAGAAGATGGCAATCTTTAAATTGCAATTAATGATGTCGCTAGTAGCGTTAATCGTGAATGATATCTATTGCACAGTATTAGAAAAACTATTTTTTACTACACCTTTCCTACGAAGGGAATGTGCATCTTGGGGGCTCAACCTTAAAACTAAATATTTTTTCAATATATTTTTTTAGAATATGAATAATTGAGACGCCAAACTTAAACCCTACACAACAGTAATTCGCCCTATTGGGGAGTATGGGATAAAAAAAGCAACTGAAATTAGGGTAATTGCAAATGGTCAATCTATGTCTAATTTTAAAATTAAAATAAAAAGGGGGAAATCCAATGGATAAATATAATTGGGAAATGGATGAAAAAACACTAAATATTTATAAAAATTTAGAAAGACAAATAGATCGAGTTTTTAGACATACTAGACAAGGCTCCTATGAAACTAGATACAGATATAAAGATGGTGTTAAACATTTTGCAAAATTTATGGCAGAAACCTATAAAAAACAAAATTTAAATAAAATTGAGAATAAACACTTAGCAGCCTATATAGAACAAATGATGGAATGCGGCTATTCCAATAGCTATATAACAACTAATTTATCAGCTATTAGATTCTTTACAGATCAATATAAAGATAGCTCATATATAAAATCTAACAAAGAACTTGGAGCTATATCTAGAGGCAAAGACGAAAGAATTGGGCCTGATAGATCCTGGGAATACGAGGAGATTAAAAAAATGCAAGAACTAGCCATAATAGAAGGGAAAAATAGAATAGCAGATATGATTCAAATAGCAGTAGATCATGGCTTTAGAATACATGAAGTTATTAAATTAGAAAGAGTAGATTTACAAAAAGGACTAAAAGAAGGATCCATCAAAATAAAAGGCAAAGGTGGCCTTGTTAGAAAAGTTCCAGTTCAAAATCGAGCACATATTGAAAAATTAGTAGAAGAGACTCCCGTTCGTCAGGCTAAAATCTTTGTTTATGAAAATGAAAAAGGACATCAAGTCATTGAAATGGTACAACAATTTATCTATAGCAATAGAGATAAAGTACGAATTAATGAAGATGAAGAGAGGGGAGCCTTAACCTTTCATGGATTACGCCACACATATGCTCAAAATCGCTATGAAGAATTAAGACATAGTGGTAAAAGTGCAGAAGAAGCTAGAAAACAAGTTAGTCTTGAACTGGGCCACTTTAGAGTTGAAATAACAGATATTTACCTAGAAAGTAGAAAGAAAGAAACTGCAGAGGATGAAAAAGAAAGGGGGGACGAAGACGATGAAAGAAAATAATAAATCTAAATATGATCATGAAAAATATTTAGAGGAAGAAAGAAGAAAAAATAAAAAACATGCTATAAGACTAAGGGATAGAAGCTTAACAAGTTTTGAAGTAGTAAATCTTTTTGAAGATGTATTCGAACCAGATCAAAAGGAAATCATTTCAACCATAATTAAAATTCTTGGAGTTTATATGGTTTTAGAGACTAATCAATTATTCCAAATATATGAAAGAATGACAAAGAAGAAATTGAAGCTAAAATATATTAAAACAGCTGTAAAATATAATTTAATAGCAGAATATCAATATAATAGCACAGTTGATGGGGAAAAAGATTTGTTTTTTTACTCTACAAAACTATCTGGGAGAACTTTTTTAATAAATATTGGATTCAAATATAACGGACTACTATTAGATACTACCATAGATTTAAAACAGCGGATTTTGACTTTAAATGAGTTTTTAATAGAGAATAGGTATCTAATGTCCAATAGACATACATTAAGCCATCTTGACGGCATCTACGAGGTCGGGGATAGTAAAGGTGGAAAAGTAGTTTGCTATTTTGGAGAAATATCTACAGAAAGAAATGCAGTAAGTTATATGGTAAATTATGCTAATCGATTTAAAGGCCCAGATGATATACCAATAACTAGGGAGGAAGTTTTAGAAAAATATAGATTTGAACAAGTTATAACAGATAAAAAATATTATTTTGGAGATTTAACCATAGCAACACCCTACTCTTATATTTATATGGATGAATTTGAGGGGAAATATGAAGACTAAGACTAAAAGGTATATAATTTTGGAGGGGATCATATGATGAATATGCAAATAGGTACAAGCCTAAAATGTATTGCTTGTGGCAATGATGAATTCTTTTCTGTTGATGATACTGGAATAGCTTCTAAAGATATAGCTATAGCCTGTTCAGAATGTGGACTAATCACAAATAGGGAACAGCTTATTAAAGATAATCTTCATCTAATAGATAGTAAAATTAGTGAAATTGAAAACAATGAATACACCATTATTGAAATGATGGCACTATATCCAAGTGAGCCTAAAATAAAATTTGAAATACTTAAAAGTAATTGCTGAAAGGGCTGATAATTAATTCAGCTCTTTTTTATTTCCTTTTACATATATGTTTATGAGGATTATCTTAAATAAATTAAGTATTTAAGCTATGTGTATGGCACCTTAAAACATATATGTTTAAGTATATTTTTCTTAATTTTAGATAGAATTTTACCTCAAATACGTTTTAAAATAGAGAAATATCCATATTTTACCCTTTTCAATGTAAAAGGTCTACTATTACATATATGTTTGTCAGGTTTATTAAAATATAAGCTAGTGCCCAGGCTGACTATAACATATTTGGGGACATATATGTTTTGGTATACCCTAAAACCTTTCCAAATAAATCTAAAAATTCCTTGAATATTACAAAATAATATGTTATATTAAAATTAGTCAGTTATCGAACGAACAAAGGATGTGATTAAAATAGATTTAATAAGAGAGAGTAGTTTTTTCATTCCGACACCACAATTGAAAGAGTTAATTATACTAGATTATATTGAGGATAATTCAGATGTAACGCAAAAGGAATTGGCAAAAGTGGCCAATGCAGCACCATCTATGATAAATGTCTATATTGAAGAATTGGAAGAAAAAGGATATATGAAAAGAGAATATATTTCTGCAAAAGTAGTGAATTATTTAATCACACCAAAGGGCATTCAAAGAAAGAACTTTTTACTAATCACATATATGAGAGAACTTTTAGATCTGTATCATATGGCAAAGAGAAATGTTGAAACATTTCTAAAAGGTTTAGAAGCCAAAGGCTATAAAGATCTACTACTATATGGAGCAGGAGAAGTAGCTGAAACTATGATAGGAGTAATTAGGGATAAGGAAGAAACTAAAGTAAATGTACTCGCCATAATAGATGATGATGTAGAGAAACAAGGGAAAGAAATGATGGGGTATAGGGTCATAGCTGTAGATGAGATAGGGGAATATGAGCATGATGCTATAATTGTCACTAGCTATACTTTTGAAAAAGATATAATCAAGAAATTGGATAATATAGGATATGAATCTGGTAAAGTGGTTAAATTTTTTGGAGCGATAGAAGATAATAATATTTAGATTAATAAAGTAATTTAAATTGAAAGGAGAATTTATTATGAAGATACCATTTTCTCCTCCTGATATTTCAGATATGGAAATAAATGAGGTTGTAGACACATTAAAGTCAGGTTGGATAACAACTGGGCCTAAAACAAAATTATTTGAAGAAAAAATTGCGGAATACACAAATACTTCTAAAGCAGTATGCTTAAATTCAGCTACAGCAGCAATGGAAATGACACTTAGGCTATTAGGTATTGGTGAGGGAGATGAAGTTATAACTTCTGCATATACATACACAGCTTCTGCAAGTGTTATAGATCATGTTGGAGCAAAGATAGTACTTGTGGACACAGCTAAGGATTCCTTCCAAATGGACTACGAAAAATTAGGACAAGCAATTACTGAAAAGACAAAGGCAATTATACCTGTAGATATTGCTGGAGTTATGTGTGACTACCATAAAATATTTGAAGTAGTTAATAGCAAAAAAGATATGTTTCATCCTTCGAACGAAATACAGGAAGCTTTTAGTAGAATAATTGTGTTAGCTGATGCTGCTCATTCATTTGGTGCCACATATAAGGGCAAAAAAAGTGGAGAAGTTGCAGATTTTACTTGCTTTTCATTTCATGCAGTAAAAAATCTAACCACTGCTGAAGGTGGAGCAGTTACTTGGAGAGATATTTTTGGTATTGACAATGAAGAAATATATAAACAATTTATGCTATTAACCCTTCATGGTCAATCAAAAGATGCACTAGCTAAATCTAAACCAGGAGCATGGGAATATGATATTGTGTACCCTGCTTATAAATGCAATATGACTGATATTATGGCATCTTTAGGATTGGGACAGCTACAAAGATATTCTGAAATACTTAAAAGAAGAAAAGAAATTATAGAAATGTATGATGAAGGATTAAAAGATTGTAATGTAGATGTTTTAAAGCATTATGGAGATGATTTTTCATCAAGTGGACATTTATATCTTGTAAGACTTCTTGGTAAGGATGAAGATTATAGGAATAAAGTTATAGAAAAAATGGCGGAGAAGGGAATAGCTACAAATGTTCATTACAAACCTTTACCAATGCATACAGCATATAAGAATTTAGGATTTGATATAAAGGATTATCCTAATGCATTTGATATATATAAAAATGAGATTACATTACCATTGCATACATTGCTAACGGATGAAGAAGTAAGGTATGTGGTGGAGGGGTTGAAGGATAGTATTAGGGAAGAATAAAGTTTAATTATATATACTTATCATAACAAGGAGTGGGTGTTTTGTACGTTAAGGTATTTAAGCGATTTTTTGATGTTGTTTTTTCAATAATACTTATGCCATTTTTTTTAATTTTATATATAGTAGTAGGAATAGCTATTAAGCTAGACGATGGCGGACCTATATTTTACTGTGGAGAACGCTTAGGAAGGTATGGGAAACCATTTAAAATGTATAAGTTCCGTTCTATGAAAGTTAATGCTCCAGATTGGAGATTGGAAGATGGATCTACATACAATGCTGAAGATGATCCTAGGCAAACAAGAGTAGGAAAAGTATTACGGAAAACAAGTATAGATGAGATTCCACAACTATTAAATATTATTAAAGGAGAGATGAGTTTTATTGGACCAAGGCCTGATCCTATTGATTGGTTAGAACGGTATTCAGATGAGGATAAAGCGTTGCTTAATGTTTTACCTGGGGTGACTGGATATAATCAAGCTTATTTTAGGAACTCTGCAGATGGATATGAAAAAACTAAAAATGATGTATATTATGCTGAAAATGTTTCTTTTATTATGGATTTAAAAATAATTTTCAAAACAATAGTCGTAGTTTTTTCTAGAAAAAATATATATAAATCCGAAGAAGACTTAGGAAGGGAAAAGGTAAATTAGGATTACATAGTTTTATTACATAGGAGATTAAATATGATTAGGGAAATAGGTAGTGAATTTAATATATCATGGGAAATAGACAATACAATTAATAAAAGTTCAAGTAATATTTATAAGCCTTATTATGATTATACCTATGCAAGAAGTGGAAGAGAAGCCATAGGATTCATATTAGATGAAATAAAACCAAAGACAAAAATTGCAATACTTCCAACATATATATGCGAATCAATGCTTAAACCATTTTTAAAAAGAGGGTATTCTATTGAATATTTTGGCATAGATGAATATTTTAATCCAAATATAAGCGAATTAGAAATAGCATTACATAAAAATCCAGATATTATCCTTGTAATTGACTGGTTTGGTATGGATAAAAACCAAGAAGTTGTATCTTTAGCAAAAAAACATTCTGAAAACTTGACAGTATTAGCAGATTGTACCCATAGTTATTTTAATGATGTTATGAGTTTTGAAGCTGATTTTATAGTAGCAAGTTTAAGAAAATGGTTTGCACTCCCAGATGGTGCTATTGCAATAAACCGTAAAGGCAAATTTAAAAATAGGCTAGAGTTTATTCATAATTGTTTTTTTACTAAAAGAAAAAAGGCAATGTTAATGAAGACAGAGTACCTTTATAATGGAGAAGAAGATTTAAAAGTGCAATTTAGAAGTTTATTATCAGAAGCAGAGGATTTACTTGATAATGAGGATAAATTAATAGGTATGTCTCCTTTTTCACTTTCTTTAATTAATAAAATGGATTTTGATTTAATGAAAAAGAAACGTAGAGAAAATTTTAATGTGTTGTATAATTTTATTAAAGGTAGTATGAATACTTCTATCACCCCTATAGTAAATAAAATGGCAATGAATTCTGAATGCCCATTTAGTTTTCCAGTTATAATAGAAGGTAAAGGTAATAGAGATAAATTGCAATCATGGCTTTCAAATAACGGAATATATTGTCCTGTTTTATGGCCATTACCAGAAGATGTTTATTTAAATAACAAAGTTTCTGCATTTATATCTGATAATATGCTGTCTATTCCTTGTGATCAAAGGTACTCGATAGATGATATGAAATACATAGTAAAAACAATCAATGCATTTTTTAGGGGGAATTAAGGTGGAGCATAAAAAATTAATGATACTTGGAGCTAGCCAATTACAGTTACCAGCTATTGTAAAGGCTAAAGAAATGGGATTACACGTAATTGTTCTTGATATAAATAAAAATGCAATTGGGGTAAATTATGCAGATGAATTTTATGAGATAAGTACTATTGATACTGAAAGTATTACAAAAAAAGCAGAAGAACTTAATATAGATGGAATTATGACTATTGCTACTGATATGCCAATGAGAGCTGTTGCAGCAGTTGGAGAAAAAATGGGACTAAACACAATTGATTATGAAACAGCGATAAGAGCTACAGATAAAGCTAGGATGAGAGAACGACTTTTAAAATGCAATGTTCCAATACCTTTTTTTTCCTCTATACGAACATATGAGGAGTTTAAAAAGGTAGTTAATTCTTATAAAGGGGATTTAATAATAAAACCTGCAGATAGTTCTGGTAGCCGTGGGGTTCATTTGTTACAGGATAGAAATGAATTAGAAGAAGTATATGAATATAGTAAGAAATTTTCTAGAACTGGAGAAATTGTTGTTGAAGAATATATGATAGGTCCAGAGGTTAGCGTTGAAACCATCACTATAGAGGGCATAACTCACATTATAGCTATTACAGATAAATTAACAAGTGGACCGCCATATTTTGTTGAAATGGGTCATTCTATACCATCATTATTGTCACATGATACAAAAGAAAATATTAGTGATGTTACTAAAGCAGCAATATCAGCTATAGGAATAAATAATAGTCCCGCACATACAGAAATTATAGTTACTGATCAGGGTGCAAAAGTTGTTGAAATAGGTGCAAGATTGGGAGGCGATAATATTACAACCTCTTTAGTACCGTTAGCGACAGGTATAGATATGGTTAAAGCTTGTATTGATTTGGCTATTGGAAATAAGCCACATATAAGTCAAAAGTTTAGCAAAGGTTCTGCCATTAGGTATTTCAACTCAAAAGAAGGTGTTTTATCTAAAATTGAAGGCATTAATAAAGCAAGTAACAATGCTAAAATAATTATGTCCAAATCAATAGGGGATAGGACAAGTAATATTAGAAGTAGTGTGGATAGGATAGGGTATGTAGTTGCCTATGCCGAATCAGCCCAAAAAGCTATAGATATTTGTCAAAAAACTATTAGTGAAATTAAAATAACAATTGATTAAGAGAATGAGGGGTAAATTAATGAAGAACATATGGATAATAAATCATTATGCAGCACCACCGCAATATGAAACAAGGGTTAGGAACAATGTTATGGCTAAATATCTAGAGAGAAAAGGATATAATGTAAAAATATTTTCTGCTAGTACTATACATAATACAAATATTAATCTTATTGAAGATAAAAGAAAATTATTTGTAGAAAAAAGATATGATGAATTAGATTTTGTTCATATAAGAACCTCGAATTATACTGGTAATGGAATTTCTAGAGTAATTAATATGTTACAATTTCCATTTAGATTATTAAGGGTGGCGAAAAAAGTTGATCAGAAACCAGATGTAATAATTTGTGATTTAGAAGCCATTTTTTCCTGGTCACCTTATTTAGTGGCAAAAAAGTTTAAATCAAAGTTTATCTTAGAAGTAAGGGATTTATGGCCAGAATCTATAGTTGTGCATATGAATATTTCAAAAAGAAATCCTATAATTCGAATGTTATATAGATTGGAAAAATGGGCTTATAAAAAATCTGATAAATTAATATTTTCTATGGAAGGCGGAAAAGATTATATAGTGGATAAAGGTTGGGATAAAGATATAGATATGACCAAAGTATACCATATTAATAATGGTGTAGACATAGAACAGTTTAACTATAATAAGGAAAATTATATTACAAAAGACGATGATTTAGATAATAAGAAAACCTTCAAAGTAATGTATGCTGGCTCTGTAAGACAAGCTAATCATGTTGAACAAATTGTAGATACAGCAGAGATAATTATGAAAAAGGTTAATAGTGATATACAGTTTTTAATATATGGAGATGGTTCAGCAAGAGAAGAATTAGAGGAATATTGTTTGAATCATAACATAAATAATATTAAATTTAAAGGACATTTAGATAAAGAATATATTCCATACATACTTAGCCAAGGACAATTAAATATTATTGTAGGTAAAGATAGCTATTTATATAAATATGGATTAAGTTTAAACAAAATGTTTGATTATTTTGCATCAGGGAAACCTATTTTATCAAATATTGAGTGCGGGTATGATTTGTTAGAAAAGTATAATTGTGGAGAGACAGTAAAAGGGGGTTCTTCAGAATCCCTTGCAGAAGGAATTTTAAGATTCTATAATATGCCCAAAGAAGAATATAACATTTACTGTAAAAATGCCTTAAAAGCAGCTCAGGATTTTGATTTCAAAATATTGACGGATAAATTGGAAAAGATAATTCTGGAATTAGAATCAGAAGAAAAGGAGGAAATATATGCAAATACCATTAATTAATTTAAAAAAACAATATGAATCTATCAAAGATGAAGTAGACAAAGCTGTTTCGGAAGTTTTGTCAAGTGCCCAATATATAATGGGAACTAATGTAAGAAAGTTTGAAAAAGAATTCAGTGAATATTTAGGTGTAAACCATTCAATATCAGTAGGCAATGGGACAGATGCTTTGATTATAGCTTTAAAGGCATTAGGAATAGGTGAAGGAGATGAGGTAATTACTACTCCTTGGACTTTTTTTGCAACAGCAGAAAGTATATCCTTTGTTGGAGCCACTCCTGTATTTGTAGATGTGAGATTAGATACTTTTAATATAGATCCATCTAAAATAGAAGAAAAAATTACACCTAAAACAAAAGCTATAATGGTAGTACACATTTTTGGACAACCTGCTGATATGGATGAAATAAATAGAATAGCTAAAAAACATAATCTCTATGTAATTGAAGATGCAGCTCAAGCGGTAGGTTCAGAATACAAGGGACAAAAAATAGGAACTTTATCAGATATAGCAACTTTTTCATTCTTCCCTACAAAGAACTTAGGTTGTGCAGGCGATGGTGGTATAATTGTCACTAATGATGACAATTTAGCAACAATATGCAGAGCCTTAAGAACTCATGGAAGTGGAGAAAATGGGCAAAAAGCATACAATATTATTCATAATATAGATGAAAACATAAACCAAGAAGACAATGCTGATAATACAGTATACAACCCATTAAAATATTACAATTATCTAATCGGTCACAATTCAAGACTAGATGAAATTCAAGCAGCAATATTAAGAGTAAAACTAAAATATCTAAATGAATGGAATGATAAAAGAAGAGAGAATGCTAAATTCTATAACGAAAACTTAAAAGATACGAGATTAGTAACACCATATGAAGAAAATAATGTAAAACATATATACCACTTATACATACTTCAATCAGAAAAAAGAGAAGAAATAGTAGAGTTTTTAAACAGAAAAGGTATAGCAACAGGTATATACTATCCAGTGCCTTTACATCTTCAAAAGGCATATAAAGATTTAGGATATAAAGAGGGAGATTTACTAAATGCAGAATACTTATCTCACAGGACCTTTGCTATACCAATGTTTGCAGAGCTTACAGATGAAGAAAAGAAATATATAGTAAATTCAATAAAGGAGTTTGAAAAGCAAAATGGATAATAAAAAATACTTTGTACATGAATCCTCATATATAGATGAGCCTTGTGAAATAGGAGAAGGAACTAAAATATGGCACTTTTCTCATATAATGAAAGACTCAAAGATTGGAAGAAACTGCAACATCGGTCAAAACGTAGTAATATCTCCCGGAGTCACTATAGGAAATAATGTAAAAATCCAGAATAATGTATCTGTATATACTGGAGTAATTTGCGAGGATGATGTATTTCTGGGCCCATCCTGTGTATTTACAAATGTAATAAACCCAAGGTCTTTTATTGAACGGAAAGATGAATATAAACAAACCATTGTTAAAAAAGGTGCATCTATTGGAGCCAATGCTACCATAGTTTGTGGTAATAATATTGGCAGATATGCATTTGTGGGGGCAGGAGCAGTAGTTACAAAAGATGTACCAGATTATGCACTTGTAGTAGGCAACCCTGCAAGGGTAATAGGATATATATGTGAGTGTGGAAATAGGCTAATAGAGGATAACAATGAATACAGGTGTAGTATATGCAATAAAGAATACAAAAAAGAAAATGATAATCTTGTTCCAAAGGAGTAATGAATATGAACATGAAAGAACAGTTATTAGAAAAAATAAATCAAAGAACAGCAGTAGTAGGGGTAATAGGTTTAGGATATGTAGGATTACCTCTTGCAGTAGAAAAAGCAAATGCTGGATTTAGAACCATAGGATTTGATATACAAGAAGAAAAAGTAAAACTAGTAAATGAAGGACACAATTATATAGGAGATGTTGTAGATTCAGAGCTAGAGAACTTAGTAAAGATAGGCAGACTATCAGCCACATCAGATTATTCCTTCATAAAAGAAGTAGACTTTATTGCCATATGTGTTCCTACACCGTTAGATGAGTACCAACAGCCTGATATATCATATGTAAAATCAACAGCAATTGAAATATCAAAATACCTAAAAAGAGGAACTATAGTAGTGCTAGAAAGTACAACATATCCAGGAACTACAGAAGAACTACTACTTCCAATTTTAGAAGAAGGTTCTGGATTAAAATGTGGACAAGACTTTTACCTAGCCTTTTCACCAGAAAGAGTAGATCCAGGCAATCTAATATATAAAACAAAAAACACCCCTAAAGTAGTAGGTGGAGTAGGAAAAGATTCAACAGAGATAGCAGCAGCCATGTATAGAGCAGTACTTAATAGTGATGTATTTGAAGTATCTTCACCAAAAGTAGCAGAAATGGAAAAGATACTTGAAAATACATATAGGAATATAAATATAGCATTGGCAAATGAAATGGCAATTATATGCCATAAGATGGGAATCAATGTATGGGAAGTAATAGAAGCTGCCAAAACTAAACCTTATGGCTTTCAAGCCTTTTATCCTGGTCCAGGAGTAGGAGGCCATTGTATACCCCTTGACCCATATTATTTAGCATGGAAAACAAGAGAATATAGTTACCATACTCAATTAATAGAAACATCAGGAATAATAAATGACAGCATGCCAGCCTATGTAGTAGAAAGATCTAGTAAAATATTAAATAGATTTAAGAAACCTTTAAATGGTTCAAAAATACTAATATTAGGTATAGCATATAAGCCAGATATAGATGACTATAGGGAAAGTCCAGCTATAAAGGTAATAGAAATCTTTGAAAAAGAAGGAGCTATAGTAGAATTCTATGATCCATATATAAAAGAGTATAAGTATAAAGGTAAAGTTAAAAAAGGGAAAGAAGAACTAACTAATGATTCAATAAAAGAAGCAGACTTGGTAGTTATAACAACCAATCATAGCAAAGTAGACTATGATTTTATACAACAAAATGCTAAATTTATATTTGATACCAAGAATGCAATGAAGAATGTAAAAAATAGGGGTAATATAGAGTTACTTTAGGAGTTGGGGTAATGAATTTTACTTATAAATCATTTATAGAATTAATTAATCTTTTAAAAGTAATGAATTATCAATTTACAAACTATAAAGAATATAAAAAAGTAAATAAGCCAGTAATATTCAGACACGATATAGATAACTCACTCGAAAAGGCACTTGAAATAGCAAGAATTGAACATGATAACAAGATAAAATCAACATATTTGTTTTGTTATCAACAGATTTCTATAATATATTTTCAAAAAAATCAAATGCAATATTGAGAGAAATAATAAATCTAGGACATGAGATAGGCCTCCATTTTGATGAAAAAAGATATGAAATAAATAGTAGTAGTGACCTAGAGCATTACATTAAATATGAGCAAGATATATTACAAAGAGCTCTAAATATTAAGATTAATTGTGTTTCAATGCATAGGCCATCAAAATGGATACTAGATAATAATATTGAATTTGATAATATAATTAATTCTTATTCTAAAACGTTTTTGAAGGAATTTAAATACTTATCCGATTCTAGGATGTATTGGAGAGAAGATGTAATAAACATAATTAAAAGTAATAAATATGATAAACTTTGTATATTGACCCATCCATTTTGGTATGATAAGCATGAGGATGATATAAAAGGACGGGTAGGAGCGTTTATAAGAAATGCTAACAAAGAGAGATATTTTTATATGAAAGAGAATATTAGAAATATTGAAGAAATAATAAGCGAAGGTGAATTATAGTGATAATAAATGTAAAGGAGATATTAAAGTATTTAGAGGACTCTAACCTTAAATTTACCTATATTGGCAATTCAAATATTAATATATCTAGGTATTCATCGATAAATAATATTAAAGAAAATAGTGTATCTTGGATAAAAAATAAGAATTATTATAATGAATTAGTAATATCAAAATCCAAATAAATTTTATTAGTTGTAAACTCTGATATTGAAATAAATGAAGATTTCACAGCTGACAAAGGATTTATTATCTGTGATAATCCAAAAGAAATATTTTTCTCAATATTAATTAAATTTTTCCCTCCAGAACAATTTAGTAATTACATCTCTCCAAATTCAGTAATACATAGTACTCGTATAGGTATCAATGTCTATATCGGACACAATTGCTATATAGGAAAAGACGTGTTTATTGGTGATAATGTAGTTATAAAAAATAATGTTTCAATAGAAGGAAAAGTTATTATTGGAAATAATACAATAATACATTCAGGAGTAGTAATAGGTACTGATGGATTTGGCTATTACCAAAATGAAGAAGGAAAAAATATTAAGGTTCCTCATTATGGTGGAGTAGTTATTGGAGAGTATGTTGAAATAGGTGCTAATACTTGTATTGATAGAGGAACTTTAGATGATACAGTAATAGGAAATTATGTTAAGATAGACAATTTATGTCATATAGGGCACAACTGTGTAATTGAAGATAATAGTAGTATTGTTGCATTATCTATGCTAGGAGGAAGTGCAGAAATAAGCAAGAACTCATATATAGCACCAGGAGTAATGATCAAAAACCAACTTAAAATAGGGGAAAATAGTTTAATCGGTATGGGAGCTGTTGTAACAAAAGATGTAGAGAAGAACAAGGTTGTAGCTGGAGTACCAGCAAAAGTAATTAGGGAAAATGAGTAAGAGTAGGTGAATATTATGTCAAAATTAAAATTTGGAATAATTGGTTGTGGTAGAATATCAAAAAGACATGTAGATGCAATAATAAATAATAAAGATAAAGCAGAATTAGTTGGAGTTTATGATATAGTTGAAGAGCTTGCTATGGATAAAAAAAAGCAATATGAATCTAAAATTGAAGATTCAAATGTAAAAGTATATAAGGATTATAATAAATTTTTAAATGATGAAAATATAGATGTAGTAACTATAGCTTCAATTAGTGGATATCATGCACAACAAGCAATAGATTGTTTAAACCATAATAAGCATGTATTGATAGAAAAACCTATGGCACTTAATATAGAAGATGCAGATAAAATAATTGAACTAGGCAAGAAAAAGAATAAAAAAATATGTGTATCCCATCAAAATAGATTTAGTCCAGCCATTCAAAAGCTAAGACAAGCTATAGATGAAGGAAGATTTGGAAAGCTAATTCATGGTTCAGCACGTACACTATGGGCAAGGGATAATGACTATTATAAACAAGCATCTTGGAGAGGGACCAAAAAATTAGATGGTGGTACCTTAATGAATCAATGTATACATAATATAGATTTATTGCAATGGATGATGGGAGGAGAAATAGAACGAATATCTTCAGAGATTGATACATTTATAAGGGATATAGAAACTGAAGATTTTGGAGCTATGCTAATTAGATTTAAAAATGGAGCTATAGGAGTAGTAGAAGGTAGCGTATGCGTATATCCTAGAAATCTTGAAGAAAGCTTAAGCATATTTGGAGAAAAAGGGACAGTAGTTATAAAGAATGGAAAGATAGATACTTGGAGATTTGAAGACAGAAGAGATTATGATAATATTGAATTTGATGAAACTAATTTAGGCCATACTCCACTTTATGGGGATTTTATAGACGCTATAATAAAGAACAGAGAACCTTTAGTAAATGGAGAAGAAGGTAAAAAAGCTGTGGAGATTATAATGAGGGCTTATGAGGTGTAAACAGATGAATAGCAATATTAAGGTTTTACAAATATGTTCATATTATATAGGTTCGAAGTTATATAAAGAAATGTTTTCAAAACTTGATAGTTTAGGTGTAGAACAAACAATTTTTGTGCCTATATCAAATGAGAAGTTAAAAAACATTAATATTAATTATAATATGAAAAATTCAAAATATATTTATTCTAAAAATTTTAATAATCTAGATAGATTGATATATTTCACAAAGATAAAAAAAATAGTTAAGGATAGCATTGGTAAAATAAATTTTAAGGATATAGATTTTATTCATGCACATTCACTATTCATAAATGGCGGTGTAGCTAGACAGTTAAAGAAATCACAAGGTATTGATTATATTGTGGAAATTCAAAACACAGATATAAATACATTTTTTAGGTACATGAAACATTTAAAAAACATAGGAATAAAAATATTAAAAGATGCTTCGGTATTAGTTTTTTATTCGCCATCTTATAGAGATTATATAGTTAATAGGATTATTCCAAAAAAGTTAAGAGAAGAAGTATTTAATAAAAGTATTGTAATACCTAGTGGTATAAATGATTTTTGGTTAAAAAATGTATACAAAGAAAGAAAAGTTCCCAAAGATAATGAGCTTAACATTGTATATGTAGGTACTATAAATACTAATAAAAATATAGAAACTACTATAAAAGCTTGCGAACTTTTAATGAAACAAGGGTATGAAGTTAATTATAAAGTTATTGGTAAAATAGCTAACGAAAAATATAAATCAATTATAAATGAAAATCCTTTTATACAATATATACCTCATAGTCCAAAAGAAGATTTAATAAAACATTATAGAGATTCAGATATATTTATAATGCCTTCAAAACATGAAACTTTTGGTCTTGTATATGCAGAGGCAATGTCTCAAGGATTACCAATAATTTATACAAGAGGACAAGGATTTGATGGGCAATTTAATGAAGGAGAAGTAGGGTATTCAGTTCAATATGATTCTCCAGAGGAAATTGCAGAGAGAATTAAAGATATTTTAAATAATTATGAAGCTATTTCAAATAATTGTATAGAAAAAGTGGATAGATTTGATTGGGATAAGATAGGAAAAGAGTATTTAACATTGTATAGAGGATTAGGCAGGTGAACAAATAATTATGTTTAAAAAATCTCTTGATAAAGTAAATGCTAAAATAATCATATTGTATTTATATTTAAGGATATTTATGTATTTATTTACACCCTTTTTTACTGCTCAGCAAATATCAAGGTTGACTTATATAGTGTTAATACTATTAATAGTATACTCTGTTTGGAGATCAAATTATACTTTTAATAGCAAGTTTATATTTGTTTTTTTATTACTAACTTCTTTTATGGTGCTAAATTTACTGCTTGTACCGTATAAATATTTTGTATTAGTTGAAATGTTTACATTCTGGACAATTGCCTTTATTCCATTATTCATAATACTATCAAAAAATATTGATTATGAATTTTTATTATTATATTGGTTTAGATTATCCAAACTAACTACTATTATGATTCCAGTGTATGTATTTCTGTATTCAAATTCATATATAGGTTATATGGATTTAGGAAACTTATTTCATCTTAACTTTATTATACAAATATATTTTTTAATAATCAAAAAAGATATAAATTTAGTAAATATTATTTTTTTAGTTATTAATGCTTTGTTAGGGATGGCATTAGGATCAAGAGGCTTGTTCGCAGCTTCCATAGCGGTAGCCTTGGGAATAGTATTGATTTTACCCAAAAACAAAGGAGTTAAATACTATCTCTTAATTATTGCCCTTGGCATTTTAGCTTTAATTATTATAATGAATCTTAATCCTATTTTGCATAATATTTATGATTTATTAACTAAATATGGAATTAAGTCAAGAAACCTATATCTTTTTATTAAACAGTTAGAAGGAGCAGAACTTGACGTTATTCTTACAGGTAGGAAAAAGGTATATGAAATTATGAAAGAATATGTAAAAGGTAGAAATGGTCTACCTTCTGGGATAGGTGTGACTAGGTATGTAACAAATAATCAATATTATTATTCCCATAATGTATTGTTAGATTTTCTTATTGTATTAGGATTTTATGGTACATTTTTATTTATAATCTGGTATGTATACAAAAATGTTATGTTATTTAGAATGAAGAATGTTGGCTATTCAATATTATCGTTATATGTAATATTCTCAATATCTTTTTGGGTTCAATCAATAGCAGGTGATTATTTTATAAATAGTAAATTTTTCTGGATAATGGTTAGTATTCTTATAGCAGATAAGGGGAGATATAGTAAGGATTATGTTTATATGATGAAAGATGTAACATAAATTTGAGCTGATATTTTATTAAAATAGTTCAAGATATTTAATTATAGAATGTTTTTTTATCTATAGGTAAGCATATGAAAATGGGGGATAGATATGTTTGAAAACGCTAATAATCAATATCTTATGTGTACAAAAAGAGTAGATAAATTTAAGAATAGTATTAATATTGGGAATTATAAGTTTCAATATGGAAATACGAATATAGTATATAAAGAACATAGGGGAAAGTCGATTATTATTTTTGGAAAATTTGTTGATAGCTATAATTGTAATAAAACAGATGAAGAAATAGCTTTAGATTTATTGGAAGCAGATAATTTAGATGAATTAATAAATCGAAGTAAGAAAATAGCTGGTAGATTTATTATTGTATATAATTCTGATGAAGGATTATTTGTTATACCTGATGTTATTACTAGTATTCATGTAGCATATACTGTAGATGGAAATGATCTATATATTTCTTCAAATCCTAAGATTATTGCTGATATAAATAATTGGGAAGAATCTTCTACGTCTAAAGAAATAAAATCTAGTGCAGACAATAGTCACCCACTACCATATGATTTAACTATGTATGATGAAATAAAATTTGTTATTCCAAACAATTACTTGGATTGTAGTAAGAGAACTGTTAATAGATATTATCCTTTGAAAAAAGGTAAAGAAATATCTTCAGATGAAGCTGCAAAAATATCTAGTAAATTAATTAATAATATTATTGTAGGTTATTATCATAGATATAAACTGTCTCTTCCACTTACTTCTGGTATGGATAGCAGACTTATTTTGTCGGCTTGTAAAGATATTATTAATGAAATTCCTATTTATACTTTTTTTCTTGATAATTTTACTGAAAAAACAGCAGATATAGTAATTCCTAGAGATATTACCAGTAGATATAAATTGAATTACATTATAATGGAGGATTTAGAATTACCAGATGAAGTATTAAAAAAATATAAGGATGAATTAGGAAGTTCAGTTAATTTTTCTGAAGCTAAAAATGTTTGGACCTATTATAATAGTGATATATGTGATTATGTGAGATTAGATGGTAATGTTAGTCCGTTAGCAAAAAGTAATTTTGGTAGAGATTTGCCAGAATTTTTAGCTACATCTTCATATCTAATTACTAAAACGCATAATTATGCTAAAGAAAACAAGAAAGAAGTTAAAAGATGGATTAAGGATGTTAATCCTTATTCAAAACATAGTAATATATCGAAATTTGATTTATTTTTTTGGGAACATAGATGTGGGAAATGGATGTCAAATTCATATTTAACTTCTGATTTGCTTATAAATTCCCTTAATCCATTTAATTGTAGAGAATTGGTAGAAACTTGGCTAAGGGTTCCAAGAAAGGAACGGATGAATGGGAGTATACATAAGAAAATAATAGAATTAAATTGGCCAGAGTTGTTAGAATTTCCAATTAATCCAGATGAAAAGTATAAAATAGCTTATAACAATTCTTTATTATATTATATTGGATCTAGGGTTAAATATTTATATAATAGGAATAAGTATTAAAAGGTCAAAACACATCTAAATTTAGTAATCGTACTTATTCATAATTATTAATTACCTTTTATAACTAGATACTTATAAAACATTTTGAAGCTGGAACTGTAAAATTAATTGGAGTAGATGAAGAAGATATATACAATGAGGCCAGCTCATTATTAACTGATGCTACTGAGTATGAAAATATGGCTAAATCAGTAAATCCTTATGGAGATGGTAATGCATCTAAAAGGATAGTAGAGGCTATATTACATAATTTTGGATTAGGGAATAGGGCAGAAGAATTTAATATATAAAATGAGGGAAGTTAATGAAAAAAACAGCGTTTATATTAATGTTAGTAACAATAATTTCAAAAATACTTGGATTTGGTAGAGAAATTATTCTATCATATTTCTATGGGGCATCAAATATATCTGATGCCTATTTAATATCTCTAACTATTCCAGGAGTTATATTTTCCTTTATTGGAACTGGTATATCCACAGGATATATACCTATGTATAGCAATATACAACAAAAATATGGGGAAAAAGAAGGAAATAAATTTACAAGTAATCTTTCGAATATATTAATAATCATATGTACCATTATGATTATATTGGGAATGATATTTACAGAACCTTTGGTAAAACTATTTGCAAAAGGCTTTGAAGGAGAAACTTTAGATTTAGCAGTTAAATTTACCAAGATATCTTTGTTCGGAATATATTTTACTGGCTTAATGTTTATCTTTAGTGGATATCTTAGACTAAAAGGAAATTATATAATACCAGCAATGGTAGGTTTTCCAATGAATTTTATCACCATAGCTGCTATATTTTTAAGTTCTAAAACCAATTTATTGGTACTAGCTATAGGATCTCTTATAGCTACAGTTTCTCAATTAATATTGTTAGTACCTTTTATACATAAAAAAGGATATAAACATGAACTTGTATTGGATATAAAAGATAAGCATATTAAAAATATGGCATATATAGCAATACCAGTTATTATAGGGACATCAGTAGATCAAATAAATGTCCTGGTAGATAGGACATTAGCCTCTAGCATTGCAGTAGGTGGAATATCTGCCCTTAGTTATGCAAATAAGCTCAATGGTTTTGTACAAGGCTTATTTGTTATGCCTATATCTACAGTTATGTATCCTATGATATCTCAAATGGCTGCTGAAGATAATATTAATGGATTAAAAAGCACGGTATCAGAGTCTATAAATTCTGCTAGTATATTAGTCATACCAGCTACAATTGGTTCTATGCTTTTTGCAGAACCTGTGGTCAACCTTTTATTTAATAGAGGGGCCTTTGATCCTCAAGCCTTATCTATGACAGCCAGTGCACTATTCTATTATTCTATTGGTATGATAGGGTTTGGATTTAGGAGCATATTATCATGTGCATTCTATTCTTTACAAGATACGAAGACTCCAATGATTAATGGAGTTTTGGCTATGACTATGAATATAATTTTAAATATTGTATTATCAAAATACATGGGATTAGGTGGACTTGCTTTAGCTACTAGTATATCGGCTATATTTTGTACAGTATTATTATTCATTAGCTTTAGAAAAACAGTAGGTTCATTTGGTATGAAACGTATTACCATTTCATTCATTAAAGTATTATGTGCATCACTCATTATGGGAATCTTGGCTAGATTATCCTATGGGGCTTTACTTAAACATATCAGTGACAATTTAGCATTGATAGTGGCAATTATTATAGGAGCAGGGGTGTATTTTGTTTTAATATATTTTATGGGAATAGAAGAAGTGGATAGTATGATAGATGCAATAAAAAATAAATTAAAGAGAAGTGTATAAAATGAATAAAAGAAAAATAATTTCATGGCTAGCTGTTATATTATGGCTAGTCTTGATTTTTATACTATCAGCCCAGCCAGTACATAAATCTAATGGATTAAGTAAGGGTATAGCAGAAAAAATTATAAAAATCATAGAAAAGATTTCACCTGACAAAAACATAAGCTTAGGCAGATTCAATCATTATCTAAGAAAAGCAGCCCACTTCTTTTCTTATATGGTACTAGGGATACTTATGATGAATGTACTTAAGATGATAGAAGTTAAAGGAGTAAAGAGGATTGTTTTGGCTTTAGTGATTTGTGTTCTTTGTGCAATGCTAGATGAATTTCACCAATTATTTGTACCAGGAAGAGGAGCACAGGTGAAGGATGTAATTATTGATACTGTAGGAGCTATTGTTGGGATTGGGGTTTGTGGGATTTGGGGGAAGTTAATCAAACGTTAGGGACAGGTACTTTTGTTTGATTTCCAAACAATGTGCGAAATTCGTAGGAAAATGTCTTAATTTGTATGAAAGTAATTAGAGGAAATAGTAGATATATGTAGAATAAGTATAGTATAGGGGAAAAATGGTGGAAGATAGAATAAAGCAGTGACATTAAAATTTAGGAAAACAAGGTAGAGAAGGTGGCAGAATGATAATTAATACTAATCCAGTAGCTATAGATATTCATAGAAGGTTAAAAATAAATAGGGATAACAATAGCAAATCATTAGAAAAACTATCATCAGGCATGAGCATCAATAGGGCTGGAGATGATGCGGCAGGTCTTGCTATTAGTGAAAAAATGAGAGGCCAAATTAGAGGTTTAAATCAGGCATCTAGGAATACTCAGGATGGCATTTCACTCATTCAAACGGCAGAGGGATCTTTAAATGAAATACATGCTATTCTTCAGAGAATGAGGGAATTGGTTATAGAGGGCTCTAATGATACATTAACTGATGAAGATAGAGAATTAATACAACAAGAAGTTGTACATATGAAACATGGGATTGATGATATTGCACATAATACAGAATTTAATACAATAAAATTATTAAATGGTTCCCTTGAAGATATTAATTCTAGATCAACTAAACCGTTGACCCTTGAATGGGATGTTGAAATAGAATCTCCTAAATATATTACATCTATTACTAAAACAAGTGATGGAGGTGTAATTGTTGCTGGGGCATCTGATGATTCTTCACACCATATTGAAAATCAACGTTCATCATGGATGGCTAAAATAAATTCTGATGGAATAGTAGAATGGGAGAAATTTCCTCCAAAGGACGGGGAGTATAATGTAGTTTATGATATAAAAGAGACTAGTAATGGGGATTTTATTTTGTCTACACGGAGTAGCCATAATTACAATTTCCCAATTGTATATAAGCTAGATAATAAGGGGGATATTAAAGGAAAATCTCGATTAACGGGGATGTTTGAAAAATTTTTAACTAACGTAATTGAGACAAATGAGGGGAACTTTGTATTTACAGGTTCACATTTTGGTGGTCGACATGATATTTCTATTGTAGTTATGGATAATGAACTTAATGTTTTAGAGATAAAAGAAGTAAAAACTCCAAATGAACAAGACCGTTGGGATGTACATGATATACGACAAACACATGATGGAGGATATATTATTGCTGGTTTATTACAGACAGACAATGGCCAGCTTGGTATGGTTATAAAACTTGATGAAAATTTTCAAATCCAATGGAGTTCCTTTGTTGAAGATGAAAATTTTAAAAGCATTATAGAAGATAAGGATGGTAATTTTATAGTATTAGGAAAAAAAATCTTTATTCTTTTGATGCCAATGGAAATGGAAGTAATGTTATTAATTCTGAAATTAAATTTTTATCTTCGGGCTATTTTGATAAACAAAATTATATTAATGAAATAGATAGTGGAAATTATCTTATTGGAGCAGGGGATAAAATCTATAAAGTTGACAATTTGGGAAATGAAATTTGGAACATTAAGACAGATGAATCACTAATAAAAAATCCTTATAAACAAGTTGAAATTATTGCAACAACACAGGTTAATGATGGTGGTTTTGTAGCTGTTAGTAATTCACAGTGGATTTTCAAATACACAGGTGAGGATATTTCTGAATCTGAAGGTTTAATACTGCAAATTGGTGCAAATGAGGGACAGGATATAAAACTACATATAGGTGATGTTTCCACTAAAGCACTTGGTATTAATAAGGTTTATATTAACAATAAAGAGTATGCCCAAAATTCAATAGGTCTAATTGATAAAGCCATTGAAAAGGTGTCTGCTGAAAGGTCTAAATTGGGTGCATATCAAAATAGATTAGAACACATAATTGCTAATTTAGATAATACATCTGAAAACTTACAAGCATCAGAATCTAGAATCAGGGATTTAGATATGGCGAAAGAAATGATGGAGTTTACAAAAAATAATATACTACAACAATCTTCACAGGCCATATTGGCTCAAGCCAATCAAATGCCACAATTAGTATTACAGTTATTGGATTTTAAATAGTAAATTATAATAGCAATTTCCCACTAGGGTTATGAATTGGGGATAATTCTGCAAGTTAATATACAACTTTAAAATCCCTGACTACTATTTGACTACCAACCCCCCAAATAGTAGTCAAAAACCACAAAAACATAACAAAATCGAAACCTACACAATCCAGCAATATCAACACTTATACAGGTTCATCTAAACGCATCAACAGCCTTAAATAAGACTGGTGGTCAGAAACAGAGAATAGCAATTGCTAGGTCCCTTGCTATGGAGCCTGAAATAATGCTATTTGACGAGGCCACATCAGCACTGGACCCTGAAATGGTCGGAGAGGTTTTAAAGGTAATTAAGGACTTATCCAAAACAGGTATGACTATGATAGTGGTAACCCACGAAATGGCTTTTGCTAAAGAGGTAGCAGACAGGGTTATTTTTATGGCTGAAGGGGAGATTATAGAACAGAACAGCGCAGTAGAGCTGTTTGAAAATCCTCAAAATCCAAGGACAATAGAATTTTTATCAAAGGTATTATAATGTTATAATGAATGCAGGGACAGGCTTTACCTGTCCTTGAGTATTTTTATACTATTAGGAAATGAAACCGTATGATTGTGATGAAGTATTATAAATGTTATAATTATAAAAAAACAAAGAAAAAACTGGAATATATGATAATTGTAGATAGAGCTTTAATGAATTTATATAAGGAATTTAAGGAGACAATATAGGAGGGGCAGATTGAATGAGCAAGCAGCTTAAATACGACTTTTTACTTTTGTTGGTAGCCCTGGGATGGGGATTTTCTTTTTATTTAGTAGACATAACTCTGCAATATATGGGACCATTTATGCTGAATTCCTATCGCTTTATTATTGCATTTTTGGTAATAGGAATGTTTTCCTTCAATAAGCTGAAAAATCCTTCAAGGAATACCTTAAAATACAGTTTGATAATTGGAATTGTATTTTTCATTGCATATGGATTATCAAATATTGGAATCATGTATACATCTTTATCCAATGCCAGCTTTTTGCCTGGGTTGTCTGTTGTATTTACTCCTATTCTATCTGCACTAATCTATAAAAGCAAACCGGAAAGGAAACTGATATTGGTGGTCTTATTGAGCATCATTGGAACAGGATTGCTTACGCTGACAAAAGGATTTGATATTAACTCGGATTATTTTTTTGGAGATTTTGTAAGCATATTAACTGCTTTTTTCAGTGCCATGGCAATTGTTTTAACTGGTGGGGCTGTTAGCAAGGAGGAAGTGGATTCATATCAGCTGGGAGTGTATCAGCTGGGGATAGTGGGAGTATTGAGCCTCATATTTGCTTTAGCCTTTGAAATGCCCAAGGTACCAGCAGTTCCACATATTTGGCTTATAGTGCTATTTTTAGCCCTTTTTTGCACCGGCTTTGCCCTTGTTATTCAGCCTGTTGCCTTGAAATATACTACAGATGGCCATGTTGCAATTATCCTGGCATTAGAACCATTGTTTGCAGGGTTTGTTGCTTACTTTATTGCTGGTGAAGTTTTGAGCAATCAGGCATATCTGGGTGCAGCATTAATGATTAGCAGCATATTTATAATGGAGATTGACTTTGAAGGTTTAAAACAAAGGGTACATCAATATAGATTATCAAAAGATGAAAGCCAATGCGTTGGCAAAAAAGAATAATAATGTGAGGAATAGAACTTAAAGGCTGCTAGGTATAAGTCGTGATTCTATATATATTATGTCAAAATATTGTTTATATTTGAGAAGTATGATATTATTATAAAAGAATTTGTAGAATAGGTGTTTATATGTTTGGTTATGTACAACCACTAAAACCGGAGCTAAAAATTAAGGAATATGCGTGCTACAGAAGCTATTATTGCGGAGTATGCAAAGCTTTAGGGAAAAAGTATAATGCCATATCCAGAATGACTGTTACTTATGATGCGGCTTTTCTTGCTTTGATTAATTCTTCAGTTATGGAGAAGGAGCCAATAATGCATTTGGAAAAGTGTATTGTAAATCCCTTTAAGCCAAAACCTGTAATCAGGGACCACGATGGTACTGATTATGCTGCAGCAATTAATGTGTTACTTATGTATTTTAAGCTAATGGATAGCTGGAAGGATGATAAAAGCCTTCTGTCATTAAGTAGTTCTATTTTAATTAATCCTGTTGTAAAAAAGATTAGAAATGCTTATCCTGATATGTATAGTAGCATAGAGGAGCATTTACATAGCTTAAGTCAAGTTGAAAAAGAAGGCATATCTTCTATGGACAAGGCGTCTGAACCCTTTGCAAGGCTTATGTCAGAAATTTTGCCATATCCTGAACTGGATAAGACAAACCGCAGGGTTCTTTCATGGATGGGATACAATCTGGGGAAATGGATTTATATTATGGATGCCTATTCTGATATAGATGATGATTTAAAATCCAACAGCTATAATGCAATAATAGCTAAGTATGGAAGAAGCCTTTCAGCTGAAGAAATTAGAAGCAAAAGCTATGATGAAGTTAAGTTTGTATTAGAGGTTTGTCTATCTGAAATAGGAAAGTCTTATGAACTTTTGGATATAAAGAGAAATTCAGGGTTGCTGGAGAATATAGTTTTTCTTGGATTATTTAACAGGACCCAAAAAGTACTAAATGATGGGGGAGAAATTAATGGATCCATACAAGGTGCTGGGAGTAAGTCCAAATGCCACAGAGGAAGAAATCAAGAGTGCTTACAGGAAGCTGGTGAAGAAATATCATCCTGATAAATTTGCAGGTACTGATTTGGAAGATGTAGCAAAGGAAAAGCTTCAGGAGGTAAATGAAGCATATTCCATGTTGATGGGAAATAATTCTTCTCAAAGAAGGTCATATTCCAATGAAAATACATCATATCAATATAATACTAGGCAAAGTGATCTTCAGCAGGTAAGACAAATGATTTTGGCTGGAAACTATTATGAAGCGGAAAGAATGCTTATGAATATAAGTGTAAGAACTGCTGAATGGTATTTCCTAAATGGAATTATATTATGGCAGAAGGGATGGTATTCAGAGGCCCGTTCAAATGTTCAGACTGCTGTAAATATGGACCCTACTAATGCGGAATACCGCAGTACTTTAGATCGTTTTAATAATTCTTTTAATATGTATCAAGCTCCTTCTGGAGGGAAGGTTCATACTGATGATTTTTGCGATTTATGTACTGCTCTTTACTGTGCTGATTGTCTCTGTGAATGTTTAGGTGGAGATTTAATAAGGTGTTGTTAGAATTATGTTGGGGGATTTAAGATGATTTTTAGAAATCGTTCTATATCTATCCAGAAGAAGATATCCTTAGGCGGTATATTGGCAGCATTAATAGTAATATCCCTTTTGGCTGCTGCATGGATACCAACTAACAAGTTGTTTTTCCTTGCAGTTAGTTCACTTTTTTCATCTATTATGGTTACAAAGGTAGATTTGGCAAATGCACTTTTATTATATGGTTCGACATCCATTCTAGCCTTTTTTGTAGTTCCATCAAAGGCTATTTTTGCTGCTTATTTACTGTTTTTCGGAATTTATGGAGTTATAAAGTTCCTATGTGAGAGAATAAAATTCTCTGCTATAAGATGGATAGCTAAATTTGCCTTTTTTAATATTAGCCTTGGAATTGCATATTTAATGGCTGATTTAATACTTATTGGTGAGCTTTCTGTGAAACTGCCTACTGCTGGGTTGTGGGCTTTGCTTCAATTGGTATTTTTAATATACGATTATGTATATACCCTTTTTATAAGCTATTATTATGAAAAGCTGGATAAGAGAATTTGGCACTTGTAAACAGTTGTTTTTTTCTGCAAAGCTATATCCTTCAATAATTTCAGCCGTTTCTACTCAAGTACAATAACCCTATCAGCATTTCTCCTCTTATAACAAGTATTCAAAATATTCCACGATTATTTTTTGGGTATAATAATTGTATAGTTGACATGTTCAAATATTTATCTAAAATATATTAAGAAAACATAGAATACTAGGGGTGGCACAATGAAAATAGCAATACCGGTAATAGTGGGAGCAATAATTGGATATGTAACCAATTGGCTTGCCATCAAGATGCTTTTTAGGCCTCATGAAGAGAAAAGAATTTTAGGCCTTCGTATTCCATTTACTCCCGGACTCATTCCAAAGGAAAGAAATAGAATTGCCAAAAGTGTAGGTATAACTATAGGAGAGTATCTATTATCTCCTGATGTTGTTATAAACTCCTTAACTAACAACAGGATTGAATCCCATATAAAAGAGTGGGTTGAATCCAATATGAACAGGTTAAAAAAGGAAAAAAGAAGTATAAAGGATTTTATGACAATAATTATTAAGGACAACTATAGTCAGGTTTTAAAGGCTGTGAAAGAAAAAATAACAGGCTATATATGTAAAGAAGCAAGGAAGGACACATTCAAGCAAAAAATAATGAGCTTATTAGATAGTAGTTTTTTAAACGAATCTATAGAAAACATATATAGTCTTGTAATCCAGAAGGTGGAATTATTTCTATCAGAATTGCCTTATTCAAGTGAGGTTCAAGAATTGATTAAAGATGCCATAGAAGTCAAATTAAATGAATTGAAACAGGATGAAAGAAAATTGAATGAGATAATTCCAGAAGATTCAATTGATGCCTTTAAAAATTTTATTCATGAAAATGATCAACATATTGTTAATATCTTAAAGGATATGCTGGATGACCCTCAAATAGAGAAAAGAATTAAGGAATCAATATATAATCTGGTATCAAGTAATATGAACAGGTTAATAGCAATGTTTGTAAGCCCTGAAATGATTTCTGACAAGTTCTATGGGATAATTAAGGACTACATTAATAATCCTAAGTCTAATGAAAAAATAATAGATATAATTATTACAGCAATTGACAAAATATTGGAAAACAGGGCAGAAACCGTATTTAGTGAAGTTTCATCCATAGTTGGAGAAGAACAGATATCAGGTATTTCTCATAGCATATTATCATATGTTTCTACAGAGAAAAACAGAAGAAGTATTCTTGATATGATTGGTAGGAAAATTGAATCTCAGAAATTAGAAATTAGGAATACCATACTAAATTTATTGTATGGTAAAATAGAGGAAATATTAGATTCACAAATGTTGTATAATAGTATATATGCGATTGTAGATGAGTTTATTGATAAAACAATAAACATACCTGTTTCATTAATAGTTGCAAATGTAGATGAAGGAGCAACCAGCAGGATTTCCAGCTTTTTCATAGACATGTTTAAGTATTTTATAAAACATAAATTACCTCGCATTGTGGAGCTGTTTAATATTTCTAAAGTAGTAGAGGACGAGATAAACAGCTATGATGTTGCTTTTGCAGAAAAGCTCATAGTTGAAATAGCTGAAAGAGAGCTTAAAGCAATAACATGGCTTGGAGCATTGCTAGGTGGAATAATGGGAATGTTGTCACCACTATTGCAAATGATTAGCTAATAAGGGTTTTAGGATGATTTTGCTTGGACAAGCTAGAAGGAGTGCATATATGGATTACAAGTATTTACTTAAGAACTGTACTTTATGTCCTAGAAATTGTAATGTAGATAGAACTCAAGGCAAAGTTGGATATTGTGGAGCAACAGATGAACTGGTAGTAGCTAGAGCTGCACTCCATATGTGGGAAGAGCCATGTATTTCAGGTGAAAAAGGTTCTGGAACTGTATTTTTTTCCGGATGTTCAGTAGGATGTGTTTATTGCCAGAACTATAGCATTGCTAGAGGGTTATCTGGCAAAAATATTACTATAGAAAGATTATCAGATATATTTTTGGAACTTCAGGATAAGAATGCAAATAACATAAATCTTGTTACTCCTACCCATTATGTGCCTCAAACACTGGAGGCTATAACAATTGCGAAGGAAAAGGGTCTTAATATTCCAATTGTATATAATACAAGTGGATATGAGAAGGTGGAAACTTTAAAATTATTGGATGGCTTTATTGATATTTATCTCCCTGATTTGAAATATAAGGATGAAAATATTGCCGGAAGATATTCCAATGCAAAGGATTATTTCAAATACGCTTCAAAGGCAATAGAGGAAATGGTAAGACAAATTGGTAGCCCAATATTTGATGAATATGGAATTATGAAAAAAGGAGTAATTGTACGCCATTTGATTTTGCCTGGATTTATAGAGGATTCAAAGAATATTATCAAATACCTGTACAAGACTTATGGCAGCAGCATATATATTAGTATTATGAACCAGTATACTCCACTTCCTCATGTAAATAAGTATCCTGAAATAAATAGGAAGATAGAGGATAAGGAATATGATGAGGTAGTTAATTATGCAATAGGTCTTGGAGTGGAAAATGGATTTATCCAGGAGGGAGAAACAGCTCTGGAAAGCTTCATACCGCCATTTAACAATGAAGGCGTATAGTGCATTATTATTTCATATCATGAAAACTTACCTAGAATCAGACAACGAAAACAGCCTTCCAGAGATGAAGCGAGTAATAGTATCCTATAAAGACCAGATACTCATGAGGGAAACTTTAAAGGAAGCCTTAGAAGAAATATTTGGCAACATAGACTATACTGATGATGGAACAGAGCCTTCAGAAGAACCAACAGAAATAGATGGAGATTTACAAGAGTTGATAGAAAGAGCAAATGAGCTATTTAACAAGGCAAAGGAAGCATCCCAAAATGGCAACTGGGCAGAATATGGAGAATATATAAACCAATTAGAAGAAGTACTAAAAATGATGCAATAGGGACAGTCACCCTTGCATTAAAAAGCATCTCAAAATGACGGGATGCTTTTCTTTTTGGAAGAAAAAGTAGATAAATATGGTATAATGTAGAAAAAAGGAGGGGGACTTATGACGCTTATAGTTAATTTAAACCCTTCTATTGACCGATGGTATAAAATTGAAGACTTTAGGCTATTTGGCTCCTACACAACTAGAGATTACACCATAGTCCCTGGAGGTAAAGGAATAAATGTAGCCAAGGTCATAAAGAGTTTCAATGAACCTGTAGTAGTTACAGGATTTGTAGGTGGAGAAGGGGGCAATTTTATAGAAGAGAAATTGGATAAAATGGACATTTCCCATAGATTCATCCGTGTAAAAGGGGAAACTAAAAACAACATAAGAATACTATCATCCAATGGTTTTTATACGGAAATAAAGGAAAAGGGAAGTTCCATTTCCATTGATGATGCAATTTCCTTCTACAAGCTCTACAAGGAGTTAATATTTGAACATGACATAATCTGCATCTGTGGAGATAAAGGAATTACTCTGCCTACTGATATCTTCAAGGAACTCATAGTCCTAGCTAATGAATACAATAAAAAGGTCTTTCTAAATACATCTGCTGATCTATTAAAAGTAGCAGTAGAAGCTAGTCCCTATTTTGTAAAGCTAAACAAAAGCCAAATGGAAGAATACCTAGGCTGTACAGTTATTAATGACATAGACATTATCCAAGGAGGTAAATACCTATCAGAAGATGGAATACAAATAGTAATTATAACTTTAGGAGAGGAAGGGCTAATAGCATTTCACAACCAATACATATACAGAATAAGAGTTCCTAAGGTGCTTATAGTAAATTCCATAGGAGCAGGGGATTCAATGGTAGGAGGCTTTATATCTGGTCTTTTAAGAAATTACGACTTTGAATTTTCACTAAAAATGGCAGCAGCTTGTGCTACTGCCAATGTAATGGAAGTTGAACCAGGGAAGGTGGATATGAACAACATGAAGAAAATAATGAATGAGATAATAATAACTAAATCCAGCTTTTAAGTATACTTACTATTTCATCTAATAACAAATCCCTATTTTTCTCAGTAATAGTTATAATTTTCACATCATCTCTACTCTTAATACCATCAATAAATTCACAACTACTATCCTGCAAAACTCCAAATACAATCTTGCTACTATCCAATATTTCAAACACCTTAGAAGTAAACTTAGAAATTCCATTTTCCGAAGAACCTAATTCATCAAGGACTATTATATCCTTACTTAAGCTTTTATCCAATAGTGGAACTAGCTGATTTTCAAAAACTAAAGGAAACCACTCCTTTGAGTCATCCCTAGAGTCCACTTTGATTATAGTGTAATTTTCTTCTGGCTCACTAATGGATTTGGCAACATATTTTCTATAATAACCATCAAAAACTCTTTCAGTAATATATCCACCTTTAGATAAGTCCAATTCATTTAAAGCTTTATTAAGGAGAGTAGATTTGCCAACTCCCTTTTTGCCAGTTAAAAATAGATTTTTCAAATAAGCACCTCCAATCTACACACAATAGTTTAACATAAATCTTTAAGAAGATTTCTATTAATTGACAATATTTTCATTTTTCTATATAATTCAATTGATTTATTTTATAAATGGAGGCATCTATATGCTAAGTAGATATCTAAAAAGATTCACCATATTTGAAATAATTTTAATGGCTCTAATGGCACTATAGGTATTGCCATAAAGCCAATTATTGTACCCTTAGCCCATATTATAACAGGACCACTATACATACCAGGAGGAGCAGTAGCAGGAGGCATATACATGATGTTCATAGTACTAGGGGCAGCCTTAATAGGGAAAAAAGGCACTGCTACATTAATCTCAATAGTACAAGCTATTATGGTAATAAGCCTAGGCATTTACGGTACCCATGGTATATTAAGCTTGTTAACATACATACTTCCAGGAATAATAGTAGACCTATACCTACTTCTCTTTAGAGTAAAGGAATTTGACTTAGGAAATTACTTCATAAGTGGAATACTAGCCAATATAAGCGGCACATTTCTAGTAAACATCATATTCTTCAGACTTCCCTTCATACCACTAATACTGACCTTATCTGCAGCTAGCTTATCAGGAGGCATAGGTGGAATTATAGCCTACACAATAGTAAAAAGACTTAAAAAGAATGAAGTACTGAAAAACTTCATAAACAGGAGGGCTTCCAATGAATAGGAAAGTCATTATAATATTTTTTGTGCTATTATCAGCATTTTTAACAAGCTGTGGAAATGAAGAATACACAGGAGGCTTTGATGAACCTATGGATGTAAATATAATCACCAGTGAAGAAAATATTAAAACTATAGACTTAGACACAGTAGAAGCCACTTTCACATTGGAGGACATACTAGATGAACCAGCAGAAGAAGCTCTCCTTATGGGGAAATTTGGAGAAGTGAGAGCTATTGAAGGAGGCTATTTTCAAAACAGTGGCCAATCTATAGATTATATAACTGAAGAAAATGAAAAAGTAGAAGACATAGTTGGTATAATCATAGAACCGCCAAGTTTAAGCATTACAAAGGCCTATTACCACATGAAAGAGGAAATGGAAAAGGGGAAGGTTATGTTTCTCCTACTAGATGGCTTTGGATACCATCAGTATGAATATGCAAAGGAAAAGGGATATATTCCTTTTTTAGAAAACCAAGAAGCCTTAAAAGCTCTAGGAGTATATAAGCCTGTAACAAATGCAGGACTAGGAGCAATCATTACAGGAAAAACTCCAGAGGAAAATGGAGTATATTCTAGAGAACAAAGGGAACTAAGAACAGACTCCATATTTAAAATAGCTTTAGACAGTGGCAAAAATACAAAATACATAGAAGGAAATATAGGCATACTGAATACTGAAATCCAACCTATATTGAACTTAGATGAAAACAAAAATGGATATACAGACGATGAAGTATTTGCTTCCATATTAAAAGCTATTGAAGAAAATACTTCATTTATATTTGGCCACTTTCATGGAATAGATGATGCAAACCACAGATATGGACCATTATCGGAAGTTGCAATGGAAAGGGTAAAAACAATTGATACTTATATAGAGGAAATCGCTAATAGATGGGATGGAACAATCATAATAAGTGCTGACCATGGTGCCCATACCACAGAAGATGGAGGAGACCATGGAGAATTTAGATATGAAGATTTAATAGTGCCATATATAATCATAAACAGGGGGAATTGATTTGAACAGCAGAAAGGTTAAAATAACCGTTATTTTTTTAATAATAATACTGGGGGTCTTTGGATTTATGAACAGACAATACCTTAAAGATAAAGGCTATGCCAATGAAAATGCAGAAATAATAATAAAGGAAGGGAACATGGAGAAGGTTCTAAACTATGAAACCATAAAACCTTAGGAGAAGTAGAATTTACAGCTACATTGGATACAAGTGATACAGGTCCTGAAGAACAAACCTATACTGGAGTGCCCCTTAAAAATATAATTGAAGAAGCTGGATTACTTTTAGAAGAAGGCAAAATAGTAGTAGTAAGAGGTATAGATGGCTATACAGTTGCCTTAAGCAGTGAAGAAGTATTAGATGAGGAAAATGTCTACTTAGCCTATGAAATCAATGGGAAACCTTTAAAGTCTAAATCCCAAGGAGGCAGCGGTCCTTATCAGGTAATAGTGAGAAAAGACCAGTTTAGCCAAAGATGGTGCAAATTTGTAGTGGAAGTAGAGGTAAGATGATGAACCCAATAGAAGTGGAAAATTTGTACTTTAAATATAAGGAAAATGGAAAAGAAATATTTATCAGCTTAAATTTAACAGTAAAAAAAGGGGAAATACTAGCCATAATAGGAGAAAGCGGCTCTGGTAAAAGCACATTATTAAACATCCTATGCGGCATAATTCCCCATATTAAAAAGGGGAAGGTACAAGGTAAAGTAAGGCTCTTTGGAAAAGATGTAAAAGAGATGGAAATAAGGGAAATAACCAAAAGGGTAGGCATAGTATTTCAAGACCCAGACAGTCAGCTTTTCCTGCCAACTGTTGAAGATGAAATAGCCTTTGGCCCTGAAAACCTCATGGTTAGCAGGGAAGAAATTGGCCTTAGAATAGATAAGGCTCTAAAGTCTGTAAACATGGAAGAATACAGATTTGAAAATCCCAACAACCTATCAGGAGGCCAAAAACAGCTAATAGCCATTGGAGCAGTACTTGCCATGGAACCTGATATACTGCTATTTGATGAGATAATGTCCCAAGTAGATGAAGAAGGGAAGGAAAAGCTGAAGGATACAATTATTAAGTTGGGAAATGAAGGGAAAACAATAGTATTAGTGGAACACGATTTAAAGGTACTTAAAATAGCACAGAGAGTACTAGAGTTAAAAAATGGACGTTTACAGGACTTCAAAGGCTGGTGATACATTGGATTTTATAGAATTTAGGAAAGTTGAATTTAACTACCAAAGAGACAAAAATGTATTTAAAGGCTTAAATCTCATATTTCAAAAAGAGGAAACAACAGCCATAGTAGGTCCTAATGGCAGTGGCAAGACTACATTGGGAAAGCTAATGGCAGGGATATTAAAGCCTGATAAAGGACAAGTATTTATACAAAAAAAGAGCACCTTTCAGCTTACACTCCCTGAAATAGGGAGAAAAATAGGCTACCTTTTCCAGAACCCAGAAAAGCAGTTTTTTGCCAATACTGTTTATGATGAGCTAAGCTTTATACTTAAACTTAAATCCTATGAAGAAAAATGTATTGAAGAAATGGTAGAAAAGCAGCTTAAGCTCTTTCAGCTAAAGGGACTAGAAGATTCTTCTCCTTTTATCTTAAGCCAAGGGGAAAAGCAGAGGCTCGCCATTGGAGCAGTGCTAATAAACCAGCCTGAATACCTTATACTTGACGAACCTACTACAGGCCTTGATAAGAGGAGAAAGGATACTTTGCTAAATATACTTCTAAAGCTAAAGGAAAGAGGAATAGGCATGACTATAATAAGCCATGACTATGAGTTTGTAAAGAGTATTGCAAATAGACTTATAGCCATTAATAGAGGAGAGATAGAATATGACAAAAGGCTTTAAACTAGACCCTAGGACAAAGCTTTTAATAGTATTGTGCCTTTCCACTTTAGCCATAGGAGCAAATACAACAATTATACTATTTATAGTGTCCTTACTTGCTCTATTTACTGCCTTCCTTTTTAAAATAGACTTAAGTAGGAACTTCAAGAAGGTAAAAAAGCTAGTATATATGCTTTTGCTCATTGCATTAGTCCAAAGTATTTTTACAGAAGGACAAGCTTTAGTATCCATAGGTAAAATAAAAATACTGACTTTAGAGGGCCTTGAAAAAGGAGCCCAGTTTATACTGAGAATGGCTGTGATAATCTTTTCAGCAGCTATAATAAGTACATCGAGAAATTTCAAATAGACACAGAAGGGACAAATACCTACAGACATAAAGAGGCTGGTTCCCAGCTTGTAACAGCAAGAGGCTTTTATGAAACAGATATACTATTTCAAGAAAAGCTAAATATCCATGATATATTGAAATTCTACAATTATGACTATGTAGTACTAGAAGGAGTATCCGATGGCAGCTTTCCTAAAATCATAGCAGCTTCATCAGAAGAAGAAGTATTAGAAAGGCTTGATGATAATACCTTTGCCATATCAGGTAGACTTGCCAATAAGCTCAATGATTTTAAAGGCTTACCTGTTATAAATGCTATAGAAGATGTAGAAAAACTTGTGGACTTAATAGAGGAAAAAGTAGAGGACTATACCTTTGAAACTTACAGCATAAGGCTGAAAATAGGAGAAAAGGATATAAAAATGGTGCCTTTCGTCCAAAAAGCACTTAAAAACACAATACTAGGCTTTATAAAGGAGCTAAAAGGCTTTGAAGAAGGTGAAAATATAAAAATTGAAATTTTACCAAATTATTCAAAGAAAAATAGGTAAATATATTGACTAATGTCAAATAATATGCTAAATTAGAATAGTCGGTAGTCGAGCGAATAAAGGATGTGATTGAAATTAATTTAATAAGAGATAGTAAGTTTTTCATTCCTACTCCCAGATTTAAAGAACTAGTCATACTGGAGTACATAGAAAAGAAATCAGATGTAACCCAAAAAGAGCTAGCACAGGTAGCAAATGCTGCACCGTCAATGATAAATGCTTACATTGATGAATATGAAAAAAAGGGATATTTAAAAAGGGAGTATATATCTAAAAGAGATGTAAATTATCTAATTACACCTAAAGGAATACAGAGAAAAAACTATTTGATGATAACCTATTTAAGAGAGCTACTTGACCTGTACCATTTGGAAAAGAGGAATATAGAAAATTACATTGAAAGCTTAATAGATAGAGGATATAGAAATGTCCTACTATATGGTGCAGGAGAAGTGGCAGAAACTATACTAGGAGTAGTACGGGACAGAGAAACTGATCTTAACGTAATAGCAGTAATTGATGATGACAAGGGAAAACAAGAGAAAGAAATACTAGGATATAAGATAATATCATTAGATGAAATAAACAACTACCCCCACCATGGAATAATAATCACAACCTACACTTTTGAAGATGTTATAATGGAGAAATTAAAAGCTATTGGCTATGACATGAATAAGGTGATTAGGTTCTTTTGGATGGGGGATTGAGGATAAGGGTGATTTAATGAAGAAATATTATTATATTAAGTCTGTTATGGATTTTATTTTAGCACTTATAGCATTGATAATTTTATTACCATTATTATTAATAGTTGCAATACTTATAAAGTTAGATTCTAAAGGTCCTGTTTTTTATACACAACTTAGACCAGGCAAAAATCAAAAAGTGTTTAAAGTTTATAAATTTAGAACAATGGTTCAAGGTGCCGATAAGTACCAAAAAGTAGGTGTGGAAGTTAGAAAAGACGATAATAGAATAACATCTTTAGGTAGATTTTTAAGAAGATTTAAGATAGATGAACTTCCACAACTAATAAATATACTCAAGGGAGACATGAGTATAGTAGGGCCTAGGCCATCACTTCCAGAATATCTTGAACAATATGAAAAATGGGAGTTAGATAGATTTCTAGTTAGACCTGGATTAACAGGATTGGCACAGATAAATGGCAATATATACTTAAATCGAAAAGAAAAGAGTGCTTATGACATTAGATATGTTAAAGAAATGAGTTTTTTTCTAGATATCAAGATTATTATAAAAACAGTTTTAATTGTTTTGTTTGGAGAAGATAAATTTGTTAATAAAACAGATGCAGAATTATCAAAAAAGGAGTATTATTAAATGAAGAAAACAGTATTTATAGGGTCCGTCTTATCTAGTAAAGTTGCATTAGAAACTCTTATTGAATGTGGTATTAATATAGATTTAGTTTGTTCTTTAGATGAAGCTGCTTCTACTGCTTTTATTTCCCCAGCAATAACTATTTGAGAAGGACAATTAAAGTTAGCAACTTCTACAATTCCTTCTGACTTTGAAGCAATACAGGCTTCCTTAACCTTTTCCCTATCTAAACCTATAA
>ENA-OWOZ01000732-OWOZ01000732.1-bioreactor-metagenome-genome-assembly--contig:-NODE-732-length-37424-cov-3.999197_pt1 | contig 37424 bp, 37 predicted proteins | sample MGYA00238140_ERZ651804 | MGnify/ENA primary metagenome ERZ651804 (study PRJEB26910, sample SAMN07631232) | bioreactor metagenome | isolation source: Switchgrass digestor | place: USA: Dartmouth...
GTTTTACCATGGTCAACGTGTCCAATGGTACCAATATTTACGTGGGGTTTTGTTCTTTCGAATTTTTGTTTTGCCATTTCTTTGATTTCCTCCTTTATTCCTTATATATAAAATAATAGTAAAAATTAACCACCTTGCCGTTTAGTGATAATTTCTTCGGCAATATTCTTGGGCACCTCTTCGTAATGGGAGAATTGCATTGTGTATAATCCTCGTCCTTGAGTCTTAGAACGTAAGTCAGTTGCATAACCAAACATTTCAGCTAATGGCACAAAACCTCTAATAACTTGGGTGTTTCCTCTGGTTTCCATGCCTTCAATACGTCCCCGACGAGAGTTCAAGTCGCCCATCACATCGCCCATGTACTCTTCAGGTACTACTACTTCTACCTTCATCACAGGTTCTAAAAGAACGGGGTTAGCCTTTTTACCGGCATTTTTGAAAGCCATCGAGCCGGCAACTTTAAAGGCCATTTCCGAAGAGTCAACTTCGTGATAAGATCCATCAACTAAAGTCGCCTTGATGTCAACTGCAGGGTAACCGGCTAAGATACCATTTTCCATAGCTTCCCGAATACCTGCATCAATAGGAGCAATATATTCTTTAGGCACTACGCCACCCACAATTTTGCTTTCGAATTGATAACCGGCTCCTGGTTCCAAAGGCTCAAATTCGACAATACAATGACCGTATTGACCACGACCACCGGATTGACGAACAAATTTACCTTCAGCTTTAACCTTACTCCGGATAGTTTCTTTATAGGCAACCTGAGGTTTGCCGATTGTGGCATTAACTTTAAACTCCCTTAACAGGCGGTCACAGATAATTTCTAAATGTAACTCGCCCATCCCAGCAATTAAAGTCTGACCTGTTTCGGCATCGGTATATGTTTTAAAGGTTGGGTCTTCTTCTGCTAATTTGCCTAAAGCAACACCCATCTTTTCCTGGTCAGCTTTGGTGCTAGGTTCAATAGCCACCCTAATAACCGGTTCAGGAAATTCCATAGATTCTAAGATTATTGGATGTTCTTCAGTACAAAGGGTATCACCAGTAGTGGTATCTTTTAAACCTACAGCAGCAGCAATTTCACCGGCATGAACCTCATCTATTTCCTGCCTGTGATTTGCATGCATCTGGAGAATCCGACCCAAGCGTTCCCTTTTACCTTTAGTTGAGTTGTATATATATGAACCTGCTTTCATAGTACCGGAATAAACACGGAAAAAGGCTAACTTTCCTACATAAGGGTCAGTCATGATTTTAAAAGCCAAAGCACTAAAAGGCTCCTGATCATCTGCTTGACGATATTGTTCTTCATCGGTATTCGGAATAATCCCGTGAACGGGAGGAATATCTTTAGGTGATGGGCAATAATCAACTACAGCATCCAACAAAAGCTGGACACCTTTGTTTTTAAAAGCAGACCCACAGAGAACGGGTATCATCTTAACCCCTATAGTAGCCTTACGAATGGCACCAACAATTTCTTCTACAGTTAATTCTTCCCCTTCAAGGTATTTTATCATCAGGTCTTCATCTGTTTCAGCGACAGCTTCTAAAAGTTTTTCCCTGTATTCGGCTACTAGTTCTTTCATGTCTTCCGGAATTGATTGTTCTTCGGTACGAGTTCCTAAGTCATCTAAATAGTAATAGGCTTTTTGCCGTACCAGATCAACCATTCCTCTAAACTGGTCTTCACTACCGATAGGTAATTGTACAGGAATAGCGTTAGCCCCTAATCTATCCCTAATCTGCTGAACAACTCGTAGAAAATCCGCTCCCACTCTGTCCATTTTGTTAACAAAAGCGATTCTGGGAACACCGTATTTATCTGCCTGACGCCAAACGGTTTCTGATTGGGGTTCTACACCGCCGACAGCACAGAACACAGCCACGGCACTGTCCAGCACCCGCAAAGACCGTTCTACTTCAACAGTAAAATCAACGTGGCCTGGCGTATCTATAATATTTATACGATGCCCTTTCCACTCAGCAGTAGTTGCCGCAGAAGTGATAGTAATTCCCCGTTCCTGTTCTTGAGCCATCCAGTCCATAGTTGCAGAACCCTCATGGGTTTCTCCGATTTTATGAACACGTCCCGTATAGAACAGGATACGTTCAGTAGTTGTTGTCTTTCCGGCATCTATGTGCGCCATAATACCTATGTTTCGTGTTTTATCTAATGGAAAAGCTCGAGCCACAATAAATCCTCCTTAATTTACCACCGATAATGGGCAAAAGCTTTGTTGGCTTCAGCCATTTTATGAGTGTCTTCCTTCTTCTTAACAGCTGCACCAGTATTATTTGCAGCATCCATAATTTCAGCAGCTAATCTTTGTTGCATAGTTTTTTCGCCACGAGTTCGGGCATAAGCAACCAACCAACGAATTCCCAGTGTCTGCCGACGTTCCGGCCTAACTTCCACCGGTACCTGATAGTTGGCCCCGCCCACTCTTCGTGCTTTTACTTCTAAAACAGGCATAATGTTTTTAAGAGCTTCTTCAAAAACTTCTAAAGGTTCTTTGCCTGTTTTTTCCTTAACTATATCAAAAGCATTATAAACAATTCTTTCAGCAATACTCTTCTTGCCATCAAGCATTACCTGATTTATAAGTTTGGTAACTTTTTTACTATTATAAATGGGATCAGGTAATACATCCCTTTTTGGAACAGGACCTTTTCTAGGCATGTTCTCCCCCCTTACGCAGCTTATTTTTTACCTTTGGGCCGTTTTGTCCCATATTTAGAACGGGCCTGGCTACGATTTTGTACACCGGCGGCATCTAAAGTTCCCCGGATTAAATGGTAACGCACACCAGGTAGGTCTTTAACCCTACCACCTCTTACTAGGACAACAGAGTGTTCCTGCAAATTATGTCCGATACCAGGAATATAAGCAGTTACTTCGATACCGTTTGTTAGTCTTACCCTAGCTACTTTACGCAAAGCAGAGTTAGGTTTTTTAGGTGTAGTTGTATAAACTCTAGTACAAACCCCCCGCTTTTGTGGATTTTCCTTTAAAGCAGGAGAGGTTGATTTCTTTTGTAAACTTTTTCTGCCCTTTCTAATTAACTGACTAATTGTTGGCATAACCTACACCTCCTTCCTGGAGTCATCTGAAATTCTCATAAAAAATAATTGTTGAGCCGAGATTTGCTAAAAATCTCGACTCTTTAACCTTTAATCATTTTTGAGTATAGCAGCCGCAGCTGCACCTACTTCAATCCCAAAAGCTCTGCCTAACTCTTTCATCGTCGGAACCCGAATGATTTGCACGCCTTTTTCAAGGGCTAGAGTTTCTAAAGGTTCGGTAATCCTTTTTTCAGCATCTTTAGCTAAATATAAAACAGCAACTTGTTCCCTTTGCAAGGCTTTAGTAGTCTGTTTAGTACCTACAACTTTAGGTAGATTTTTCAACTCTGTCATCGCCACTAAAACCTCCCTGCCTTAGTACACACACTCGATAATTTTATCACCACATATTTTCACTGTCAAGATTAGGATTCTGCTAGTTCCTGGGTATTATCCTCGATAGTACTGATTTTTAAATTCCTGTATCTGCTCATACCCGTGCCGGCAGGAATAAGCTTACCGATAATCACGTTTTCCTTCAAGCCTAATAAAGGATCCACTTTTCCTTTAATAGCCGCCTCTGTTAGTACCCTGGTTGTTTCTTGGAAACTGGCCGCAGACAAGAAGGAATCGGTAGCCAGCGAAGCTTTAGTAATACCCAAAAGTACCGGTTTGGCTTTTGCCGGTTCGCCCCCTTGGGCGATTACTCTGTTATTTTCATCTTCAAATTCAAAGACATCCACTAGACCACCAGGTAAGAGATCCGTATCCCCTGCTTCTTCTACTTTAACTTTGCGCAGCATCTGTCTAATCATTACTTCGATATGTTTATCATTAATGTCTACACCCTGTAAGCGGTAAACTTTTTGCACTTCATGTAAAAGATAGGACTGAACACCGCGCACTCCTTTGATTTTCAACAAATCATGAGGGTTAACAGATCCTTCTGTGAGCTCATCACCTGCTTCAACTTGTTGCCCATCAACTACTTTAATTCTGGAACCATAAGGTACCTGGTAACTCTTAACCTCTGTTCCTTCTGAAATAATCTCTATTTCCTTGCGTGTTTTAGTATCATTTATTTTAACGATACCGCTGGTTTCAGCAATAATAGCCTGCCCTTTGGGTTTCCTAGCTTCAAATAATTCTTCAACCCGAGGCAAACCTTGAGTAATGTCATCCCCGGCAACTCCACCGGTATGGAAAGTACGCATTGTTAATTGTGTACCAGGCTCACCAATGGATTGAGCGGCGATAATACCTACAGCCTCACCTATATCTACAAAATGTCCGGTAGCTAAATTACGTCCATAACATTTACGACATACGCCATAACGGGTTTTACAGGTTAAAGCACTTCTTATTTCTACTTTTTCAATTCCGGCCTTTTCAATAAGCTCAGCCTGTTCATCAGTAATCATTTCATCGGCTCTGGCCAATACTTCACCCGTTTGGGGATGAACTACATCTTTAACAGGGAAACGTCCCGCAATACGTTCTTCTAATTTTTCTATTACCTCATTGCCGTTTTTAATTGGCCCAACTTCGATACCTTCCTGAACACCACAGTCATCTTCCCGTACAATTACGTCTTGAGCCACGTCTACCAAACGTCTGGTTAAGTAACCGGAGTCAGCAGTTCTTAAAGCAGTATCGGCTAGACCTTTACGAGCACCGTGGGTGGAAATAAAGTATTCCAAAACCGTCAGACCCTCTCTAAAGTTCGCCTTAATAGGCAATTCGATAGTTCTTCCGGAAGGGTCAGCCATTAAGCCCCTCATCCCGGCCAACTGACGAATCTGTTGAATATTACCCCGGGCCCCGGAGTTAGCCATCATGTAGATATTATTAAAGGGATCCAGGCTATCCAATAGAGACTGGGTAACGGCTTCTGTTGCTTTGTTCCAAACATCTATAATCAACTGGTAACGCTCTTCTTCTGTAATTAAGCCTCTTCTAAATTTTTGTTCTATGTTTTCTACCGTAGTTTCTGACTGGGATATGATATCCCTTTTAGCCTCAGGAACCACAATATCACGAACACTAATAGTTATTCCCGCTTGAGTAGAATATTTAAAGCCTAATTTTTTAATCCCGTCTAACATATTGGCGGTAGCAGCAGAACCGAACTTATCGTAACACTTAGCCACAATTTTACCTAAAACTTTTTTCGTGACTACTTCACCATAATTTCTTATTTCCGGAGGAATAACCGAATTAAAGATAACCCTACCGGCAGTTGTTGTTATCATCTCCCCATTAGGCAGGCGAACCTTAATGGGGGCATGTATGTCGATAGTTTTGGCCTCATAGGCCATTATCACTTCTGCCTCATCTTTAAAGACCTTTCCTTCCCCAAAGGCACCAGGTTTGGCTACCGTCAAATAATAGGAGCCTAGTACCATATCCTGAGTGGGGGTTACAACCGGTCGCCCATCTTTAGGGTTCAATATATTATGAGCTGACAGCATTAAAATCCTGGCTTCCGCCTGGGCCTCTGCCGATAAAGGTACGTGTACGGCCATTTGGTCACCGTCAAAGTCAGCATTATAGGCCGTACAAACCAAAGGATGCAACTGGATAGCTCTACCTTCAACTAAAACAGGTTCAAAAGCTTGAATCCCTAAACGGTGCAAGGTAGGCGCCCTGTTTAAAAGAACTGGATGTTCTTTAATAACCTCTTCCAATACATCCCAGACCTCAGTTTTAACCCTTTCCACCATTCGTTTAGCGCTTTTAATATTATGGGCATGGCCGTCATTGACCAGTTTTTTCATAACAAAAGGTTTAAACAATTCCAAGGCCATTTCTTTAGGTAAACCACATTGGTGTAATTTAAGTTCAGGGCCAACTACGATTACCGACCGACCTGAATAATCCACCCTTTTTCCTAGCAGGTTTTGACGAAAACGGCCTTGTTTTCCTTTAAGCATATCGCTTAAAGATTTAAGGGGACGATTACCCGGTCCGGTAACGGGACGGCCTCTCCGGCCGTTATCGATTAAAGCATCTACTGCTTCCTGAAGCATTCGTTTTTCGTTACGAACAATTATATCCGGTGCACCTAAATCTAACAGCCTTTTTAAACGGTTGTTCCGGTTAATAACTCGTCGATATAAATCATTTAAGTCAGAGGTAGCAAACCGGCCACCGTCTAACTGCACCATAGGCCTTAGTTCCGGCGGAATAACCGGTAATACATCTAAGATCATCCAGGAAGGCTTGTTGCCTGACTTTTTAAAGGCCTCCACTACTTCCAACCGGCGAATGGCTCTAATTTTCCTTTGCCCTGTGGTATCTTTGATTTCCTGACGTAATTCTGCATATAAGCTATCTAAATCAATCTCTTCCAACAGTTTTTTAATGGCTTCTGCACCGATACCTACTTCAAACCGGTTGCCATATTTATCTTTATATTCCCGGTATTCAGCCTCTGTTAACAACTGTTTCTTCATGAGAGGTGTATCACCGGGGTCAATCACTATATATGAAACAAAATAAATTACTTTTTCCAAAGACCTAGGAGACATATCCAAGATTAAACCCATGCGACTGGGTATGCCTTTAAAATACCAGATATGGGAACAGGGTGCAGCCAATTCAATATGTCCTAAACGTTCTCTTCTAACCTTTGAGCGAGTAACTTCTACACCACATCGATCACAAATAATTCCTTTATAACGAACCCTTTTATATTTACCACAGTGGCATTCCCAATCCCGAGTCGGGCCGAAAATCTTTTCACAAAACAACCCTTCCCGTTCCGGTTTTAAGGTTCGATAATTAATAGTCTCCGGTTTTTTAACCTCTCCACTGGACCAGGCACGGATCTGTTCCGGAGAAGCTAAACCAATTCGCATTCGGTCAAAATTATTAACATCTAACAAGGGCCTCGCTCCCTTCCCTAAACATATAATTTTTCTTTTTATTTAAGCAGTCAATCTAATCAGATAAAGTCATCCTCATCTTCTCCGATTTCCTCATCATCTAAATCTATTTTTAAGTCATTGAAATCTATATCTTCATCCTCATCTTCTACATCTGACTCATCTTCCACATCTTCAGGAGAAGATTGGTCTTCTTTTTCTTCTTCTCCCTGAATCTCTAAGCCTAATTCTTTAGCTGTTTCTGCTATATCTTCCTCAACCTCTAGGATTTCTATTTCCTCATCATCTTCGGAAAGAATTCTTACATCTAAAGCGAGACTTTGTAGTTCTTTGATAAGCACCTTAAAGGATTCAGGTACTCCCGGTTCAGGAATATTTTCACCTTTAACAATAGCTTCATATGTCTTAACACGACCCACTACATCGTCGGATTTTACCGTTAAGATTTCCTGTAATGTATAGGCAGCTCCATAGGCTTCTAAAGCCCATACCTCCATTTCACCAAACCGCTGACCGCCAAACTGAGCTTTACCGCCTAAGGGTTGTTGCGTTACTAATGAATAGGGACCAGTAGAACGAGCATGAATTTTATCGTCAACTAAGTGAGCTAATTTAAGCATATACATATAACCCACAGTAACCGGGTTATCAAAATATTCCCCGGTGCGACCGTCCCTCAAGGGAAGTTTGCCGCTGGGATCATAACCTGCCTTTTCCAGCATCTCCGCAATATCTCTTTCCTCTGCCCCATCAAAGACAGGAGAAGCCATATATAGCCCTAAGGCCTTGGCCGCCAGTCCTAAGTGGGTCTCTAAAACCTGACCTATATTCATCCGGGAGGGAACCCCCAGAGGATTTAAAACAATTTCTACAGGAGTACCGTCAGGTAAAAAGGGCATATCCTCTTCTGGTAAAATCCTAGAAATTACCCCTTTATTTCCATGACGGCCCGCCATTTTATCACCCTGGGAAATCTTACGTTTTTGGGCGATATAAACCCGCACAATCTCATTAACCCCAGGCGCCAACTCATCACCATTTTCCCGAGTAAACACTTTTACATCAACTACAATTCCTGCTTCCCCATGAGGCACTCTTAAGGAAGTATCCCTGACTTCACGGGCTTTTTCACCAAAAATGGCTCTTAATAACCTTTCTTCCGCAGTAAGTTCTGTTTCACCTTTAGGTGTAACCTTACCTACCAGAATATCTCCCGGTCTTACCTCGGCGCCAACCCGGATTATTCCTCGTTCATCTAAATTCTTTAAAACATCTTCCCCTACATTGGGAATATCACGTGTAATTTCTTCCGGACCCAACTTGGTATCCCGGGCATCACACTCGTACTCTTCAATATGGATAGACGTATAGTGGTCTTCTTTCACCAGTTTCTCACTTATTAAAATAGCGTCCTCGTAGTTATACCCTTCCCAGGTCATAAACGCTACCAGTACGTTACGGCCTAAAGCCAACTCACCATTATCTGTGGAAGGACCGTCGGCAAGAATCTCACCTTTTTCCACTCGCTGACCTTTCTTAACTAAAGGCTTTTGATTAATACATGTTCCTTGGTTGGATCTGGCAAATTTCGTAAGTTTATATGTATCAATACCGCCTTCGTCATTTTGAACAATGATTTCATTAGCCGTAACTCTTTTCACTATTCCGGAATTCTTGGCAATTATCAATACCCCGGAATCATAAGCAGCTTTTAATTCCATACCTGTACCCACCAAAGGTGCATCAGTTCTTAATAAAGGTACGGCTTGCCGCTGCATGTTGGCTCCCATCAAGGCCCGGTTAGCATCATCATGTTCTAAAAAGGGAATCATTGCCGTAGCAATAGAAACAACCTGTTTCGGGGAAACATCCATGTAATCCACACGATCAGAATCTACAACTAATATTTCACTGCCATAACGAGCATTTACCTTTTTCTCCGCAAATCTACCTTCTTCATCTAAAGGAGCGTTGGCCTGAGCTATAACATAAAGGTCTTCTTCATCAGCTGTAAGATATTCGATAATATCTGTAACTTTACCGGTTTCTTTATCAACCTTTCGGTAAGGTGTTTCAATAAACCCAAACTCATTTATCCGGGCGTAGGTACTCAAAGAGTTTATCAAACCGATGTTGGGACCTTCCGGAGTTTCAATGGGGCACATCCGTCCATAGTGAGAATGGTGTACGTCACGCACTTCAAAACCGGCTCTTTCCCGGCTCAACCCACCTGGACCCAGAGCACTAAGCCTTCTTTTATGTGTAAGTTCAGCTAAAGGGTTAGTTTGATCCATAAATTGGGATAATTGGCTGGAACCGAAAAACTCCTTAATAGCCGCCACTACCGGACGAATATTAATTAATATCTGAGGAGTGATTACATCAACATCCTGAATAGTCATTCTTTCCCTGACTACTCGCTCCATGCGAGATAACCCGATCCGGAACTGGTTCTGCAAGAGTTCTCCAACAGACCGCAGGCGACGATTACCTAGATGATCTATATCGTCAGGCTTCCCTTCTCCGGTAATCATTTTGATTAAATATTTAACAACAGCAATAATATCTTCTTTTGTTAGATGACGTATATCTTTATCGACATCCAGATTTAATTTTTTATTTAATTTATAGCGGCCTACTTTAGCTAAATCATACCGCTTAGGATCAAAAAACAAGGAATTTAATAAAGAACGAGCACTGTCTACAGTGGGAGGCTCTCCCGGACGCAATCTTTTATAAATCTCAACGAGGGCTTCTCCTTCCGAGTCAGTATGATCCCTTTCTAAAGTCATTCTGATTCGCTCATCACCGTCAAACAATTCCAGTATCTGCCCATTGCTGGAGTAACCTAATGCACGTAACAAAACTGTTACCGGCAATTTCCTTGTTCTATCAATTCGTACGAACAAATTCTCATTTACATCAGTTTCAAACTCCAACCAGGCACCTCTATTAGGGATAATAGTAGCAGTATAAAGCCTTTTTCCACTGGGATCAATATTTACTGCATAATAAACACCGGGTGAACGAACTAATTGGCTGACAATAACCCTCTCTGCACCATTAATAATAAAAGTACCTTTGGGGGTCATTAAAGGGAAATCCCCCATAAAAACTTCCTGTTCTTTTACCTCACCGGTTTCTTTATTAATTAAGCGAACTTTTAAACGCAAGGGGGCTGCATAGGTCATATCTCTTTCTTTACATTCATCAATATCATATTTGGGTTCCCCCAGAGTATAATCAACAAATTCTAAAATCAAATTTCCGGTAAAATCCTGAATAGGAGAAATATCTTGGAAAGTTTCTCGCAAACCTTCCTCCAGAAACCACTGATAAGAGTTTTGTTGAATTTCAATAAGGTTGGGCATCTCCATTATTTCTTTAATCTTTGCAAAACTATGCCTTTTACGGCGCATACCTACCGGACTAACCAATTACTTTCACCCCTTAGCCTTATTTAAAAGATAAAAAAAAATTAGTAAAGCAAGGTATCATACCTCGCTTAAGTCAACAACAATCACCTTAAATATTTTTGCCAAAAATATGCACGTATATTCTTTAATATGTAAGACTCGCACAAGTTTCGCATTTTATAATGCTAGCACAACGTTGGGGTAATGTCAAGGGAAATCATTCCCTAGTGACTAAACTTTGTCACTAGGGAAAGGGCTAAGGTTTAGGTTAAGGTTAAGAATATTAAACCACCAATGAACACTAATATTGGAAAGGCATTACAGCTCTTGGAGCGGCATCTGATTTTGAAATATGACCCGATAATTAACCCGGACTTAGCCTCAACCTTAACCTAAATAAAAAACACCCCCACGGGGTGTTTTTTATTTGACTACTTAATTTCAACAGCAGCTCCGGCTTCTTCAAGTTTCTTCTTGATTTCTTCAGCTTCAGCTTTTTCAACTTTTTCTTTAACAGGCTTAGGAGCACCGTCAACTAGATCTTTTGCTTCTTTTAAGCCTAAACCAGTGATTTCACGAACAACTTTAATTACGTTGATTTTCTTGTCACCAGCAGATTTTAAGATTACATCAAATTCAGATTGTTCTTCTTGAGCTTCAGCTTGAGGAGCTGCGCCAGGAACTGCAGCAGCTACAGCTACAGGAGCAGCAGCACTAACACCAAATTCATCTTCAAAAGCTTTAACTAACTCAGATAACTCTAAAACAGAAAGACCTTTCACTAATTCAATAATTTCATTAACTTTTGACATTTATTATTTCCTCCTTAAATTCACCTTAATATTTTTTTAATTTAAGCACATTTTAAGAAGCTTGAGCTTCTTTGAGTTTGCGAACCTCTTCCAAAGCATAGCCCAGCTTTCTGATAGGACCTTGTAAAACATTGACCAAGCCGGCAATAGGAGCCTGGAAGACGGAAGCCACTTGAGCCAACAAAACTTCTCTGGAAGGTAAATCAGCTAAGGCTTTAATTTCGGCTAATCCGATAACCTTACCTTCCAATACGCCTCCTTTAATTTCTAAGTTTTTATGGTCTTTAGCAAACTTAGATAAAACTTGCGCAGGTGCAACAGCATCATTAAGGCCAAAAGCGACTGCAGTAGGTCCTTGAAAATACTCATCAACACCTTCTATTCCGGCATTTTTGGCAGCAATTTTTAATAATGTGTTTTTCACGACCTTAAATTCAACACCTGCTTCTCTTAACTTCTTTCTGAGCTCGGTAACTTCAGCTACGTTTAAACCCCGGTAATCAGTAATTATAACTGATTGAGAACCGGAAAATTTTTCTGTCATTTCAGCCACAATTTGTTTTTTTGTTTCGAGGCTACCCAATTGATTGTTCACCTCCTTAAATTGAGTCTATTAATATGTGAGTTTATTAGTGGGCGAGTGAGCGAGTGAGCGAGAAACCAGCCACTAGCCTCTAATCTACTAGTCACTAGTAACTAGTAACTAAAATAAAAACTGCCTCTGTAGAACACAGAGGCAGAGAATAATACTAATCTATACTACTCAAAGCCAGCCTCGGTAGGATATTAAGTCTTATCAGACACCTACTGTCTACAGCAACGCTTTTATCTATATTAAATTAACAATATAAATAATAATCAATTGGGCCGGCTTTGTCAACTTTGAATTAGGATAATTTCATAGGATTAATTTTAACACCCGGTCCCATTGTCGAAGAAACAGTAACACTTCTAATATACTGTCCTTTAGCACCGGAAGGTTTAGCTTTTATTAAAGCGTCCACCAAAGTTTGGAAGTTCTCCTCTAGCTTTTCCAAATCAAAGGAGACTTTACCAATAGGAGCGTGAATAATACTGGTTTTATCTACACGGTACTCAATTTTACCGGCTTTAACTTCTTTAACGGCTTTCTCTACATCAAAGGTTACAGTACCGGTTTTAGGGTTGGGCATTAAACCTTTAGGTCCCAATAAGCGGCCCAGTTTACCTACCATGCCCATCATATCGGGAGTAGCAATAGCTACATCAAAACCAAACCAGCCTTCCTGAATTTTGGCAACCATATCTTCAGCACCTACAAAGTCTGCTCCGGCTGCTTCTGCCTCTTTGGCTTTTTCCCCTTTAGCAAATACTAAAACCTTTCTGGTCTTACCGGTACCATGAGGTAAAACTACGGCACCTCTTACCTGCTGATCCGCATGACGTGGATCAACACCTAATTTAAAGGCTGCTTCTACAGTTTCGTCAAATTTAGCATTAGCCAATTTTTTTACCAGTTCTAATGCCTCTTTAGGTTCATAATAAGCATGACGATCAACTTGCTTTAAACTTTCCAGATATCTTTTCCCATGTTTAGGCATAATAAATTCCTCCTTAGTGGTATTAACGGATTTTTTCCTCCCACGATATTTAGTGGCTAGTGGCTAGTTTTTAGTGGCTAGCCACAGCCTTAGTTTAGCCTTCTACGATTTCAATACCCATGCTGCGGGCTGTACCTTCTATCATCCGCATAGCAGCTTCAACACTTGCAGCATTTAAATCCTGCATCTTTTGTTCGGCAATTTCCCGAACTTTAGATAAAGGTACCTTAGCTACTTTATTACGGTTGGGTTCACCTGAAGCCCGTTCAATACCGGCAGCTTTTTTCAACAGTACTGCAGCCGGGGGAGTTTTAGTAACAAAAGTAAAGGAACGATCAGCATAAACTGTAATCTCTACAGGAATAATCAAACCTGCTTGATTTTTAGTTCTTTCATTAAACTCTTTGCAAAAACCCATAATATTAACACCATGTTGACCTAATGCCGGTCCAACAGGGGGTGCTGGATTAGCTTTACCTGCAGGTACCTGTAATTTTATAAACCCTATAACCTTCTTTGCCATTTACGGTACACCTCCTTAGACAAGTTTACAACTCTGAAATAAGAAACACCCTATGCTTTTTCGACCTGAGAGAATTCAAGTTCAACAGGCGTCTCCCGGCCAAACATAGAAAGTAATACTTTTACCTTTCCTTTATCGGGATAAATTTCTTCTACAACACCTAAGAAATTTTCAAAAGGTCCACTGGAGACCCGGACATTTTCTCCAACTTCCAAATCAATCCTGGCTTTAGGTTCCTCAATGCCCATTTGTTTAAGTAAACTTTTAACTTCAGCATCCTGTAAAGGTACCGGTTTGGAACCCGTACCAACAAAACCGGTAACTCCTGATGTGTTGCGTACAACATACCAGGAATCATCCGTCATAATCATTTCCACTAAAACGTAACCTGGAAATACTTTACGCTTAGTAAGCTTACGTTTGCCGTCTTTTATTTCCATCTGTTCTTCCATGGGAACTAAAATACGAAAAATTTTATCTCCCATATTCATCGATTCTATACGTTTTTCCAGGTTAGCCTTAACTTTATTTTCATAGCCGGAGTAAGTATGAATAACATACCATTTCTTTTCCATAACACAAGGGCCCTAATTCAAATAAAAGGACCCCCACCCCCTAAACAGCCAAATATATTAAACCAACAACTCCATAATAGTGCTGAGAATGGAGTCAACAATAAAAATCATGGCCGAAACAATAACAACTGCTACAAGAACAACAGATGTGTAAGTTACCAGCTCTGATTTATTAGGCCAATGAACCTTTTTTAATTCATTCCAGGCACTTCGAAGGTATCTCCTTACCTTTTCCAAAAAGCCAGGGCTTTTGGTTGCAACTTGTTTTCCACTCATAGCATCCACATCCTAATTACTTATTACTTAGTCTCTTTATGAACAGTGTGTGTTTTACAAAAAGGACAATATTTTTTTAGCTCAATTCTATCAGGGTTATTCTTTTTATTTTTATTAGTGCTATAATTACGGCGCTTACAATCAGTACAAGCTAAAGTGATACCAACGCGCACTGCCGCCACCTCCTAGTACAAATATACACTTTCCTAGTATATCATTTTTTATCAGTACCTTATCTACTTTAGCACACCAATATCAAGCATGTCAACAATAATTTATAATGGTTAATCTTTATAAGTTAATGGTTAATATTCTATGTTTTACCGTTGAATTAATTCTTAATTATTATTTATTTCCATTAACAATAGTTTTAATCAATAAAAATAACAAATCAAGAAGCAGGACTGGTGTCCTGCTTCTTGACAGTCAAAAACCATTCCTGATATTGCCGTAATGCTCACAGGCAGATAATTATTCGATAATTTGCGAAACAACACCGGCACCAACAGTACGGCCGCCTTCACGGATAGCAAAACGCAATCCTTCTTCCATAGCAATAGGAGTGATTAATTCAATGTCCATTTTGATGTTGTCCCCAGGCATTACCATTTCTGTTCCTTCAGGTAACTTAATAACTCCGGTTACGTCTGTTGTTCTGAAGTAGAATTGAGGACGGTATCCGTTGAAGAATGGAGTATGACGGCCACCTTCTTCTTTGGTTAATACGTATACTTCAGCGGAGAATTTGGTATGGGGTTTGATGGAACCGGGTTTGGCCAATACTTGTCCACGTTCGATTTCTTTTCTGTCTACACCACGTAATAATACACCGATATTGTCACCGGCTTCGGCTTGATCCAGTAGTTTACGGAACATTTCAACCCCGGTACATACTGTCTTCCGTGTTTCTTCTTGCATACCTACGATTTCTACTTCGTCCCCTACTTTTACTGTACCTCTTTCTACACGACCGGTAGCTACTGTTCCTCTACCAGTGATGCTGAATACGTCTTCTACAGGCATTAAGAATGGTTTGTCTACTGCTCTTTCAGGAGTGGGAATGTATTCGTCTACTGCTTTCATTAAGTCTAAAATGTTTTGTGCCCAAGGACCTGTGGGATCTTCTAAGGCTTTTAAGCCGGAACCTCTGATTACAGGTACTTCATCACCTGGGAATTCGTATTCATTTAACAGTTCTCTTACTTCCATTTCTACTAGTTCTAATAATTCTTCGTCATCTACCATGTCAACTTTGTTTAACCAAACTACGATATATGGTACGCCTACTTGACGGGCTAAAAGAATATGTTCTCTTGTTTGAGGCATTGGACCGTCAGCTGCACTTACTACCAGAATTGCACCGTCCATTTGAGCTGCACCGGTGATCATGTTCTTTACATAGTCGGCGTGACCGGGGCAGTCTACGTGTGCATAGTGACGAGCATCTGTTTCGTACTCTACGTGAGATGTATTGATAGTGATTCCTCTTTCTCTTTCTTCAGGGGCTTTGTCGATTTCGTCGAATTTCTTTTGTTCAGCTTTACCTTGTAATGCTAATACTGCAGTGATTGCAGCGGTAGTTGTTGTTTTACCATGGTCAACGTGTCCAATGGTACCAATATTTACGTGGGGTTTTGTTCTTTCGAATTTTTGTTTTGCCATCGCTTTGATTCCTCCTTTAATCTTTAATCTTTAAATATTTTGAATTAAGTACAAAGTCAGATATCTTCCTCTTATGAAATTATTCTATAGTATTTAAAAAAGCCTGTCAAACATGTCTTACAGGGCAATTATTGAAGCAAGAGTTGCTCTAAAAAGTTAGCATTTTTGGTCAGACCTTTATTTTAGGCAAATTCTGCTCAAACAGTTTATTCCAGAGTGTAACTCTAATTAAAAATTTAAATCCGAAAGGTATAATAAAAAAGCTGATAAGTTTAATAACTTATCAGCATTATTTCATGGTGGCGGCGCAGGGACTTGAACCCCGGACACTACGGGTATGAACCGTATGCTCTAGCCAGCTGAGCTACGCCGCCGGATTAAATTATGGAGCCCATAAGCGGGATTGAACCGCTGACCTCCGCCTTACCAAGGCGACGCTCTACCTACTGAGCTATATGGGCATCTGGTTGCGGGAGGAGGATTTGAACCTCCGACCTCCGGGTTATGAGCCCGACGAGCTACCAGCTGCTCCATCCCGCGACATTGTGTTATTTCTAACTTCTAATACTAATTTCTGACCTCTGACTTCTTACTTCTGACATCTATTTTGGTGGAGGGGACAGGATTCGAACCTGTGAAGGCGTCGCCAGCAGATTTACAGTCTGCCCCCTTTGGCCAGCTCGGGAACCCCTCCATATTACTTTTCCGCCTAGCTTTTAGGTCGGATGTCAGAAGTAAGATGTCAGATGTCAGAACAAATCTAGCTTCTAGCCTCTAGAAAGCTGGAGCCGACGATGGGACTCGAACCCGCAACCTGCTGATTACAAGTCAGCTGCTCTGCCAATTGAGCTACGTCGGCTCATTTTATTGTTCCTCCGGAGTCCCTCCGGAACGACTGACAAGGATCATTTTATATCAAAACTTTGTATAAGTCAAGCCTTTTTTACTGGTATTTTTTATATTATTCTTCTCTTTTTTCCAAATATCTTTCTAATTTTCTTTTTACTCTTTGCAGGGCATTATCTATAGATTTTACATGACGATTTAAATCAACTGCAATCTCCTGATAGGACTTGCCCTCCAAATAAGACATAAGGACTTCCCATTCTAAAGAACTTAAGATTTCACACATTTTTTCTTCAATATCGTCAAATTCTTCTCTACTTATAATCAGCTCTTCCGGATCGGTGATTTTCGTTCCTGAAATAACATCTAATAGTGTTCTATCGGAATCTTCATCATAGATGGGTTTATTTAAGGAGATATAGGAATTTAAAGGAATGTGTTTCTGTCTGGTAGCGGTTTTAATGGCAGTAATAATTTGACGAGTAACACATAATTCCGCAAAGGCACGAAATGAAGATAATTTATCATAGCGGAAATCCCGGATTGCTTTATACAACCCAATCATTCCCTCTTGAATGATATCCTCCCGCTCTGCTCCAATGAGGAAATATGATCTGGCTTTTGCTCTGACGAAATTCTTATACTTGTTAATTAAATACTCTAAAGCGTAAGTGTCTCCTTCCCTGGCCAATTCAACGAGTTTTTCGTCTTCCATCACCTCAAAGGAGTCAATGAATTCTTGCTTTGCAGTTATCGTCATGCTCTCGCCCCCACTATAAAATTGCATCAATATATAATTGTATAAAGCCAGCCAACCCGCCAGATTAAACTACCCTGATAAACTTCATTATTAAAAAATTCGTTTTAGAGCCGTGTTTGTCCAATTGTACAATGATAATTATACCCGAGATGACAAAAGCAAGTCAAGGTATGATTAGTTTATTGCTTACCCCTACGCCATTTCTCTAATATTTCCCTTACATCATCATCCAGATGAGCATCCAATCGGTACGGCTTGTGCTGCTGTGCCTTGTGATGATAAGCATGATTTTCTCTAAACGTTTCTTCTATTTCATGGAGAAGTTCACGGGCCGAAATCCGATAAGCACCTTTACCCCAAATTACTTCCTGTTCAATTCTGTCGGAAGTGGCCACAAAAACCTTTTTATCTTTGGGAAAAGACTCTATCAACTTCTCAATTACCATATCAGCAGTAACTCCCTCCTGGGAGTAAATAACTTCCACGCCATCCACATACTCTCTGCGCTCCACTCCACCTTTTACCTGATGAGCATCGAATACTATTATTACTTTTATGCTCTTAAACCCGGAATAATTACTGGCAATATCGATTAACTTAAGCCGGGCATGTTCAAAATTAACTTCTTTTAATTTTATGAGGTTAGGCCAGGCATTTATGACATTATATCCGTCAATAATTAAATACTCATCGAATTCATCTAAGGGCATCTTCATCCTCCACTACCAAATATTACGAATGTTTGTTTATCTCTTATACCATTCTCTGTCGTAGTATTTCATATAGTACTATTCCGGTTGCTACTGATGCATTTAATGAATTTATTTCACCTTGCATGGGAATAGAAATTAGGAAATCACATTTTTCTTCCACCAATCGGCTTAATCCTTTGCTTTCATTGCCAATTACTATAGCTAAGGGACCTTGAAGATTTTGTTTGTATAAATTTTCGCCTTTTAAAGATGTCCCTACTATCCATAATCCTTCTTTTTTCAAAGCTTCCAGTATCTGAGCAATATTCGCCACCCTGGCTACCGGTACGTAATTGACGGCACCTGCTGAAGCTTTGGCAACTCCCTCCGTTAAACCTACTGCTCTGCGCTTAGGGATAATCACCCCATGCGCTCCTACCGCATCTACCGTGCGTAAAATGGCTCCTAAGTTGTGAGGGTCCTCTATCTCATCCAGAATAACAAGTAATGGCTCTTCCTTCCGCTCCCTTGCCCTGGCTAACAAATCCTGCCAGTCCACATAATCAGTTACGGAAACATAAGCCACAACACCTTGATGGTTCTTGCCGGGAAACATCTTATCTAAATACTTCTTTTCCACCTGTTGGATAGGAACACGCTTTTCTTTAGCTAATTTCAAAATCTCAAAAATAGTGCCTTTCCGTTCTCCCTTAGCCAGTAGGAGTTTGTTTATAGATTGTTGGGATTTTAAGACTTCTAAAACAGGCTGTCTGCCAATTATCTCAGACATTGAATCGCTCCCTTATAATTAGTGACTAGTGACTGGTGACTAGTGACTGGTGACTGGTGACTAGTGACTAGTGACTGGTGACTAGTGACTAGTGACTGGTGACTAGTGACTAGTGACTAGTGACTAGTGACTAGAAGTAGTGGCTAGTTTTTAGTGGCTGGTGGCTAGTATTACGACCTTCGCCGTTAGGCGAATTATTAATGTATATCTGTGTTTATCCGTGGTTTAATTGTGAAAATCTTTCCCGAACTTCTTTGGCTTTGCCGCATGTAAAAGGCCCTTCGGGACAGGGACCCTGTAAACAACCTGGTCCTGCCTGGGCAAAAATATTTGGAGCAACTTCTTTTACTAAAGCAAGCATCCTGGTAGCCAAAGCCCTGATTTCCCATTGGGCTCGATTACAACACCGCAATTGAAAAAAGTGCAATAATTCACGGGCATTCATGGTCACAACCAATTTAGTTTCACAGGCATTAGGTAAAACAAACCTGGCGTCTTCATTAGACTTTTCCCCGTTATTCCCTAATTTTTCCTGCCAGAAGTCATACCAACCTTGAATAGTTTTCATTTGTCTTTCATATTCTGCCACCATTTCCTCCCCTAAATCAATAATTTTCGGAGGAATAACATAATTAAAAACTCCGTCTTTACCGGCACCGCTTTGTTCCCCTACATACCTCTGGGACTTTACACTAAAACTTGCAATTCTATGACGGGTAATCTGAGCCAGAAGACTGCGGGAAACACCCTCAATACCAAAGGTGAAGCTGGCATGTTCTACAGGTGACAAGTGACCCATACTCAACAATTTATTAACAAAAGACCCTTGATCCTTTTTTTGAATCCCTTCTTTTAATTCATCTAAATCGCTGCTGGTATAACATAGTTTGGCACCCATAGCTACAATTTCTTCCGGTTCAGGAGTATAGCGCAGCAACTCTACCTTTAAATCAACTCTCCCCATCCCCTACTCTCCTTTAATTTAAGTTAGTTGTTCTGGAGGATGTTCATCCTCCATGAATTTTTCTATTTGGGCCAAAAGTTCTTTGATTCTTTCTAATTTCCCTTGCAGAAAAAGATAACCGATTAAAGCTTCCAGTCCAGTACTTTTTCTGTATTCAATCACATCTGCATTTTTCGGTATCTGCCCTGATTTGGCATTGCGTCCCCGTTTTACTATGGCTAATTCCTCTGCTGTCAGCAAGGAGTCAATCCTCTCCAATAATTTAGCTTGAGTAGAAGCATTCACCCTTTTCACAGCATCTTTATGCAAGGTGTGAACTTTAACTTCACCATGAGCTAAGAGGCTTGTCCTTACATATAACTCATAAACCGCATCTCCAATATAAGCCAATGTTAACGGGGCCAATAGCCCCGGGTCTTTGTCATATTTAAAAAACATTCAGTTTATCATCCTTTGGATATAAATAATATTCTCATTAATTATATCATAAATGACGTTCGGTGATTAGAAAACTAGTGGATTCTCCAGTTTGTGCCTTGTGGTGTATCTTCCAGGATTATTCCTAGTTTTTTCAACTCATCTCTTAAATAATCCGCTGTTTCAAAATCCTTATTTTTCCTGGCCTTTTGGCGAACGGCTATAATTAAATCCATTAAACCTTCTACCAGTTTACTGTCTCCCTCTTGTTTTTCCTCCAATTCCAAACCCAGAACACCGGCTAACTCAGCAAAAGTAGATTTGGCCAGTTTTAGAGCATCTCTGTCTACCTCTTTTTCTTTCAGATAGGTATTCACATCTCTGGCTAAATCAAAGAGAGAAGCTATAGCCAAAGCTGTGTTAAAATCATCGTTCATAGCTCGGACAAATTCATTTTTCACTTTTTGGCAGGCCTCTTTTAAAGTTTCACCATTGGAGCTATTCCCTGCGGAACCAATACGGTTCATTAATTGTGAGTAAGAATTTTTCAAGCGTTCCAACCCTTTTTGAGCTACCTGTAATTTTTCATCATCAAAATCCAAAGGACTGCGATAATGGGTAGATAATAGATAAAAACGAACAACCTGAGCATTAAACTTATCTACTATTTCTCTTAACAAGAAAAAGTTGCCCAAGGACTTAGACATTTTTTCCTGGTTTATTGTAATAAACCCATTGTGCAGCCAGTATCGGGCCATAGGTTTACCTGACATACACTCCGTCTGAGCTATTTCATTTTCATGATGGGGAAAAACTAAATCATACCCGCCTCCGTGGATATCAAATTCTTCCCCTAAATATTTATAAGACATAGCCGAACATTCTATATGCCAGCCTGGACGACCTTCACCCCAAGGACTTGGCCAAGACGGTTCCCCGGGTTTCGCCTTTTTCCACAGAGCGAAATCCAGAGGATCTTTTTTCCGCTGATCCACTTCTACCCGGGCACCTGCCTGTAAATCATCTAAACTGCGACCTGATAGTTTACCATAATCAGAAAACTGCCTAACGGAGAAATAAACATCTCCATCTACTTCATAAGCATAGCCTTTTTCCATTAATTTCTTAATAAAATTAATAATATCATTCATATGGTCACTTACTTTAGGGTGAACATCGGCTCTTTTTACATTTAAGCTGTCCGCATCCTGAAAATATTCCTCAATATACTTGGCTGCTAATTGCAGAGGCTCTATTCCTTCCTCCCGGGCCCTGTTAATAATTTTATCGTCAACATCAGTAAAATTTTGGATATAAGTCACCTTGTAACCTATATACTCCAAATACCTTCTAATGGTATCAAAAACGACCAAGGGACGGGCATTGCCCAAATGAATAAAATTATAAGTAGTTGGCCCGCAGACATACATTTTAACCCGGCCTTCTTCTTTGGGGATAAACTCTTCCTTCCTTTTTGTTAAAGTATTATACACCTGTAGTTTCTTTGCTTCCATTTTGCTTAGCCTCCAATCTTTCTACTTTTTCTTCTAAACGCTGGATTTGCCTTTGCAAACAAAGCAACATTTCTTGAACAGGGTCAGGAAGATTATTATGCTGCAAATCAATCTCCGCAATCCTTTCCTTTTTCAGGCTAACCCCATCTTTTACAACAACCCTTCCCGGTACACCTACTACCGTAGAGTTAGGAGGAACTTCTTTTAGGACCACGGATCCGGCACCGATTTTTACATTGTCCCCCACTTTAAAGGACCCTAAAACCTTGGCCCCAGCACTGATCACCACATTATTGCCGATGGTGGGGTGCCTTTTTCCTTTTTCTTTTCCTGTCCCCCCTAGGGTAACCCCTTGATAAATAGTTACATTATCTCCAATTTCCGCCGTTTCCCCAATAACCACCCCGGCGCCATGGTCGATAAATAAACCTTCCCCGATTTTTGCCCCCGGGTGGATCTCGATTTGCGTAAAGAAACGACCTAATTGAGAAATAAACCTAGCTAAAACATACCATTTTTTCTTATAAAAATAATGACTTACGCGATAAAACCATAAAGCATGAAGTCCAGGATAATTCAAAATAACTTCCAGCATGCTCTTTGCCGCCGGATCCCTTTCAAAAATAACCTGAATATCCCTCTTTAACCTGGCAAACATTTTATCCCCCCCAAGATTAGTGACTAGTGACTAGTGACTGGTGACTAGAAATAGTGGCTAGTTTTTAGTGGCTAGGATTGCGACCTACGCCGTTAGACAAATTATAAGTGCTTTCCCGTGTCATCAGTGTGCATTCGTGGTTAAAAAAAGCCTTTCATCTCTCACAGAGACGAAAGGCTTCGCGGTTCCACTCTGATTGAGTAATATGAATTACTTTCATATTACTCCCCTCTTATAGCCGTTAACGGAGCTACCCGTAAAAACCTACTAAGTTAGTGGCTAGTGGCTAGTGACTAACATTGCGACCTTCGGTCGCAGGGCAGTCAAATATCCGTTCGGTTTTTCGATTCCCGGGTGCACTTCACTTTTACTATGTCCTGGGTTTGCTCTCAGCCGGTGACAAACCCTCTCTGAAGGCATAAAATAAAAGCTACTCTCCCGTTCATTATCTTTTACTAAGCTTTTTTGTCTTATTTTAACCAGTTTAATCCCTAGTGTCAAGGTATGAATTCTTCCATTTATTTATGCAAAGTATTAGCTAATCTTTTTTCAATCAGTTCTTTGCCTAAAACAGGAATGATATAGTAGAGCTCCGGCCCATGCATTTGCCCGGTTAAAGCCACCCTGATGGGCATGTATACTTTACGTCCTCCCAGTTTAGACTCTTTAACGATTTCTTTTAGTGCTTTTTTCACTCCCTCAGGTTCTAAGGTATGCATTTCAGCTAATTTTGTTCGTAATAATTCAATAACCTGAGGAACCTGTTCTTCTTCAAGAACCGCCTTCGCTTCTTCATTTTCCAGTTCTACCTTTTCCCCGGTAAAAATAGGCATATAATCTAAAATTTCATTAAGAGAATGGAGTTTTTCCTGTACTGCGGTAACTATTAATTTTACCCATTCGTACTCTTTTTCGGTAAGTTCTGAGGGAAGATAGCCTGCCTTCTCCAATATGGGAATTGCAAGTTCTGTTAAACGCTCGATAGAAGTATGTCTTATATAATAACCGTTAATCCAGCGTAATTTCTCCATGTCGAAAACAGCCGGATTTTTAGCCACTCTGTCCAGGGAGAATTTCTGAATCAATTCTTCCATCGTAAATATCTCTTCTTCTTCCTGGGGGGACCAGCCTAAAAGGGCCAGAAAATTAACTACAGCTTCCGGTAAATAGCCCAACTCTCTATACTGAACAACAGAAGTTGCGCCATGCCGTTTGCTCATTTTTGTTTTATCTTTACCCAGAATCAAAGAGATGTGGGCAAATACCGGTTTTTCCCAGCCAAAAGCTTCATAAATCAGTATCTGGCGCGGAGTATTGGACAAATGTTCTTCAGCTCTGACCACATGGGAAATCTCCATTAAGTGATCATCAATAACTACCGCAAAATTATAAGTAGGAATACCATCAGATTTAACGATAACAAAATCTCCAATACCTTCGTTTTCAAAACGAACTGTGCCTCTTACCAAGTCTTCAATTACCACTTCTCCTGTTTCCGGCACCTTGAACCTTACCACAGGTTTGCGACCTTCCGCTAAAAACTTTTGTCTTTGTTCTTCAGTCAAATTCCGACAGCGCCCACTGTATTTGGGGGTTTCCCCTTTGGCCATAGCTTCTTGTCTATCTCTTTCCAACTCTTCTTCACTACAAAAACAATAAAATGCCTGTCCATTCTCAATTAACTGTTGGGCATATTTAGTATAAATATCTAAACGTTCCGTTTGACGATAAGGGGCAAACTTCCCGCCGATATCCGGACCTTCATCCCAGTCAATACCTAGCCATTTCAAAGAACTAAAAATATTTTCTTCCGATTCTTTGCTGGATCTTTCCAAATCAGTATCTTCGATTCTTAAAACCATTTCCCCCTTGTACTTGCGTGCTATCAAATAATTAAAAAGAGCGGACCTGGCTCCTCCTATATGTAAAGGCCCCGTAGGACTTGGAGCAAACCGAACTCTTACCTTTTCCATATTTCATACCTCCTTTAATTTAGTGACTAGTGACTTGTTACTAGTGACTAGAATCTCGCCCACTCGCTCACTCGCCTACTAATAGACTCAACTAATTAGTGGCTGGTGGCTAGTATTGTAGCAACTGCAAAGCTGGCCATTCCTTCACCTGTTCCCACAAAACCTAGGCCTTCCGTAGTAGTTGCCTTAATATTAACCCGGTTTTTTTCAATATGTAATATTTCAGCAATATTCCTTTCCATTTGGGGAATGTAATGAGCTAACTTTGGTTTTTGGGCAACTATTGTAGCATCAATATTATTAACAATATAACCTTCATTTTGCAACAATTCTCCAACTTTATCCAGTAAAATTAAGCTGGAGATATTCTTAAATTGCTCATCATGATCAGGAAAATGTTTCCCAATGTCCCCTAGCCCTGCCGCACCCAACAGTGCATCCATTATGGCATGTACCAGCACATCTGCGTCGGAGTGTCCTAACAATCCCCAATCATACTCTATTTTTACGCCCCCTAAAATCAAAGGCCGTCCTTTCACCAGTTTATGTACATCATACCCGAAACCGATACGCATTAACTGTTCTTCCTTTCGCAATATTAGTGACTAGTGACTTGTGACTAGTAGAATAGTGGCTGGTTATTAGTGGCTGGTGGCTAGTATTACGACAGCAATTTTCAGTTTCTATAGTGCACCACTGTAAATGAAAATATTTTACTTGAGCGGCTATAACGAAGAATCGGCTAAATAATCTTAGCGTAGCCGAAGTAATAAAAGCTGGCTGGACGACAGGTCGTCGGCCAGAGTGCGAATTGGGCCAGGGACGGCCCATTGAGCACGGTCAGCTTTTATTCTCTAGCAAGCTTAGATTATTCCGATTCGGAGTTCTTGCCTAGCGAAAGTAAATATTTTCATGACGGTGCCCAGCAACAAAACTTTCTGTGTCAACCTGTGTCCATCCGTAGTTAAAAATTTAGCCACTAAATTAATTTTCTCCGCTTTAGTATAATCTCTGCCACTTCCAAATCTTCCGGTGTTGTGATTTTAATATTCTCATAACTGCCGTGAACAACCTGCACCTCTACTCCTATTCTTTCTACCAAAGATGCGTCATCAGTCCCATAAAAGCCCTCAGCCATTGCCTCCCGGTAAGCCGCTAGGATTATTTCCTTTTGAAAAACCTGAGGGGTTTGTACTGCCCATAATTCACTTCTTGATAATGTGCATTCTACAATACCATTTTCCCTTACTTTTTTAATTGTATCTTTTACAGGAACTGCCGTTATTACCGCTTTTGCTTGACGACCCTTTTCGATAACTTGGGATAATAAATCCGGGGCAATAAGTGGTCGTGCACCATCATGCACGACCACCAAATTACACTCATCAGGCAAGTGTTGAATTCCCGCATAAACAGAGTCCTGCCTCTCCTTGCCTCCGGATGTAACCTTTATCACTTTCCTTAGGTCAAAAGCCTTTACTATCTTTTCCTGGCAATATTCAATTTCGCTACTTTTAGCCACAACTATTACTCCGTCAATCAAAGGTTCTTGTTCAAAAGCTTGCAAAGTATGAGCTAATACAGGCTTGTCCAGAAGGTGTAAATACTGTTTATTAAGGCTGTAACCCATCCTTTTCCCTTGACCGGCAGCTAATACAATGGCTATTGTTTGCTCAGCCAACACCTTCCACCTCATTTGTATTTTTTCTTTCGTCACTTTTCAGTTTAGCAAAAATCATCCTTCCGGCTGCAGTTTGAAGCACACTGGTAACTAAGACATTAACAGTTTCGCCTATGACTTTACGACCGTTTTCCACAACGATCATGGTTCCGTCATCTAAATAAGCAACACCTTGGCCTGCTTCTTTCCCGTCTTTAATAATCTGTACTGACATTTCTTCACCGGGCAAAACTACCGGTTTAATAGCATTGGCTAGCTCATTTATATTCAGCACTCTTACACCCTGGAGCTCAGCTACTTTGTTTAAATTAAAGTCATTAGTAACAACATACCCATCCATTATTTGAGCCAGCTTAACCAATTTACTGTCCACTTCTGGGATATCTTCAAAATCTTTGTCGGAAATTTGCACAATAATATTAAGCTCTTTCCTGATTTTATTTAAAATATCTAAACCTCTCCGGCCCCTGTTTCTTTTTAGCACATCTGCAGAATCGGCAATATGCCTTAACTCTTCTAAAACAAAATTGGGAATAACCAGAGGACCCTCCACAAAACCGGTTTTGCAAATATCGGCAATTCGGCCGTCAATGATAACACTTGTATCTAAAATTTTCGGCTTCGGTTTTGCTTCCAGCTTAGCTACCTTTTCTTTAGAACCAAACTTAAAAAAAGAAAATATACTTAAAAGATCCTCTTTTTTCTTAATACCAACACTCATCCCAATATAACCTAATAAAACGCTGGCAACTATTGGTAAATACGGGCCGATTATAGGTATGGGAGAAAAAGAATTACCTAATAAAGTAGCGATTATGAGTCCAATTATTAAACCAATTGCCCCTCCCAGAAGATCTTGAATGGGCATCTTTTGCAATTTGCCTTCAGTCCAAACGGTCATCTGTAAAACCCATTCAATTAACCTGGGGGCAACAATAAAACCTATTAAACCAAGAATAAGTGCAGGAAAAGCCATCAAGGCCATTTTCATTTTGTTATTATAAATAATAAAAAATGTAGAAGATGCTAAATGCCCCAAATAAAAACCAACTACAGAACAAAAAATAGCTATAGCTGCCCTTACCAATTTCCTGGCCACCAAATCACCTCCTTAACTTAATCTAGGAAACTTTATTTTACATTATACGCCAGTTATCAATTGACTTGCAAGCCCAACAACTAATTATAAATCATTGAACAGTAAAAAAAGCCAGGGAAAACCTGGCGAAATCTAAGCAAATAATTCATCAATCATTGTTCTGACAGAATCCTCATTTTCTTCTTTAGCGAGGACTAACTCACTTATTAATATCTGTCTTGCTGTTTCAAGCATCTTCCTTTCTCCTGTAGAAAGGCCCTTCTCTTTATCCCGTATACTAAGATTCCGCACAACTTCCGCAACTTCGTATATATTACCGCTTTTAATCTTTTCCAAATTAGCCCTATAACGTCTATTCCAGTTAGAAGACATAGCACTTTCCTTATCCTGGAGGATAGAGAGAACCTTTTTCACCGCTTTTGCATCCACAACTTGCCTTAGGCCGATTTCATCTATATTATCTATAGGAATCATTACTTTCATATTTCCACAGGGCAGCTTCATAATATAGTAGCGACGTTTCGCACCTAAGACCTCTTTCTCTTCAATCGCCTCAATAACACCGGCTCCATGCATGGGATAAACGACTTTATCACCAACCTTAAACATTCTGTCACCTCCAGAACGAATCTATTGTTTATTTTAGCATAAAAAACAAACCCTGTCAAAAATCAGATATTATACCATGGTCCTCCAATATAAGTCAATGCTTTTTTCTCAAGTAAATTGAAGATTATTACTTGATTTTTTATTTCCTTTAAACACATCCGCCCGGATTGACAGAAGAAATAGGGGAGTTCTATAATAATGTTAGATACAGCAAAGGAAGTGATTAATTTGCCTGATACCATCTGTAATGAATTTCAACATAATGTCCAGCAGTATCTGATTCGTCATCAGAGTATTTTAGATATACTTTCTAAGTTAGGCGAAACCACCGCCAGAGTTAACCGAGCCGTTACTAAATCAGTGACCCAGTGTGGTTGTATAGAAATCAAAGGTAAAAAAAATAGCCTGCCGGAAAATGTTTCAATAAATGAATTGAAATCATTTTTCAGCAGCCAAGTAGAAGGCAATTTATGTGAACAATGCCGGGAAATAATCGAACAGGAAATGGGTAAACATCTCTTTTATCTAACTGCACTTTGTACAACCTTTGACCTGAACCTGTTAGATATTATCCAACAGGAAAATAAAAAAATATCCACTTTACGCATCTTTAACTTAACTTAGTACATACTTTTAACTTAATGCATAGTGACTAGGTCACTATGCATTTAATTTTATCCCCCTAGTATTAATTCCAAAGCTTCTCTTACAGTATTGACTCCTTCCACCTCTAAAGGATACCCTTCCTTTTTCTTTATATTTCCGAAAGGCACCACAGCCCTTTTAAAACCTAGCTTATCCGCTTCCGCTAACCGCCGTTCCAAATGATTTACTGCTCTAACTTCCCCTGTTAAACCTATTTCGCCGATTACAACCATATCTTTGGCTGCAGGAATATTTTTGAAACTGGAAGCTATGCCTGCAGCAATACCTAAATCAAGAGCCGGCTCTTCTACTTTAAGACCTCCCACGATATTAATATAAGCATCGTAACTACCCAGATGAAGACCTAACCGTTTTTCTAAAACAGCCATAATCATCGCCACCCGGTTGTAATCGGTACCGTTAGTCATCCGACGTGGTTGGCCAAATACCGTTGGAGAAACTAAAGCCTGCAGTTCAATTAAAAGAGGTCTGGAGCCTTCCATACAAGGCACAACAATAGAACCGGAGCTTTCTTCAGGTCTTTGGGCCAAAAACACTTCCGAAGGGTTCGCTACTTCCACTAAACCGTTTTCCTTCATTTCAAAAATACCCAGTTCATTGGTAGAACCAAACCTGTTTTTTAGACCCCGTAACACCCGGTACTGGTAATGCCTTTCTCCCTCAAAGTAAATAACCGCATCCACCATATGTTCCAAAACTTTCGGTCCGGCTACGGCCCCTTCTTTCGTTACATGACCGACTAAAATAACAGGTATACTTTTGCTTTTAGCCCACTGCAAAAATTTTGCCGTACACTCTCGTAACTGACTTATACTTCCGGGGATAGAAGACAATTCAGGATAATACACCGTTTGAATCGAATCCACTACAACTAAGCCAGGATTTAACTCCTGGATTTGTCTTTCAATTACATCTAAATTAGTTTCCGCTAAAATCATCAGGTTTTCTCTGGTAACATTAAGTCTTTGAGCCCTTAATTTAACCTGTTGCGGGGACTCCTCACCGGTTATATAAAGAACCAGCCCTTCTGTTTTTACCATATTGGCAGCCTGTAAAGTAAGGGTGGACTTACCGATACCCGGGTCGCCGGCTAAAAGAATCAAAGCCCCCGGTACCAACCCCCCTCCTAATACTCTGTTAAACTCCGGTAAACCTGTATCTAACCGCCGGCTCTCGTCCATACTTATTTCCGTTAGAAACTGAGGTCTGCTTTCTTCATCGCCCCAGCTTACCGTCCTGTTATTTTTAGTTTCTCGAATAACCTCTTCACTAAGGGTATTCCAATTGCCACAAGCAGGACACCGACCGTACCATTTTAAACTTTCCTGCCCGCATTCCTGACAGACATACCTTGTCCTAACTTTTCCCATTCTATCGCCCCTTTTACAAATTAAACCACGGATAAACACGAGTTTTTAGTGACTAGTGACTAAAAGTAGTGGCTAGTTTTTAGTGGCTGGTGGCTAGTATTACGACCTTTGGTCAATAAACGACCTACGGCAGAATACATCCACCTCTCGCCCACTCGCTCACTAGTTGACTCGCCCACTTTCCTGCTCGCTCACTGACATCTTGAATATCCGGTAAGTATTAGACACGCCCACTTTTTATCCGTGTGCATCCGTGGTTAATAAATCAAAAATTTGGCGCCCCCGAAATCGGGAACGCCTCTATACTTCTACTTCAATACTATTTTTCCTTCCTCGGCCTCAACAACAACCTTATCTCCCGCCTTATAACGACCTTTGAGCATTTCCTCAGCTAAAGGATCTTCGATTAATTTTTGGATAGCCCGGCGGAGAGGACGAGCACCATATGTGGGGTCAAAACCTTGCTCTACTAAAATTTCCTTAGCTTTTTCACTAACCTCTAAACTCAATTCATTCTCTTTAAGTTTCTTCTCTAAATCTTTAAGCATTAAATCAACAATACTGGTAATATGTTCTTTTTCTAAAGCGTGGAAAACTATAGTTTCGTCAATTCTATTTAAAAACTCCGGCCGGAAGGTTTTCTTAAGAGCTTCCAAGACCCTTTCCTTCATTTCCTGATAATTATCCTCAGCAGCAGTAGTTTGGGTAAAGCCAAGACGTCCTGTTTGTTTTATGTGGCTGGCACCCACATTGGAGGTCATGATCAGCACAGTATTACGGAAGTTAACGGTTCTTCCTTTGCTATCAGTCAAGCGTCCATCTTCCAGTACCTGTAAAAGAATATTAAATACTTCAGGATGGGCTTTTTCAATTTCATCCAAAAGCACAACTGAATATGGCTTACGGCGCACAGCCTCTGTTAATTGGCCACCTTCATCATATCCCACATATCCGGGAGGAGCACCTACCAAACGGGAAACAGCATGTTTTTCCATATACTCGGACATATCAATGCGGATTAGAGCATCCTCATCTCCAAATAAACTTTCCGCTAAAGCCCGGGCTAATTCGGTTTTTCCTACCCCCGTAGGTCCTAAAAAGATAAAGGAACCGATAGGTCTTTTCGGATTTTTTAAACCGGAATGGGCTCTTCTTACTGCTTTGGCCACGGCGTTTATCGCTTCATCCTGGCCAATAACCCGCCGGTGCAATATTTCTTCCATTTTCAGAAGTCTTTCGGTATCCTCTTCAGCCAGTTTGGTAACTGGTATTCCCGTCCAGGAAGAAACAATATATGCTATGTCCTCTTCTGTAACAGTTTGGGTTTGCCCTATGTTCTTGTTTTTCCAACTGTCTCTTTTTTCTTCCAGTTCTTTGCGTTTTTGCTGTTCCTTATCTCTGAACTCAGCAGCTTTTTCATACTCTTGAGCCATTACCGCCGCTTCTTTTTCTTTACTTAATTTTTCTATTTCCTCCTCTAACTCTTTTAAATCGGGAGGAGCGGTATGAACTTTTAAGCGCACCTTAGAAGAAGCTTCATCAATCAAATCAATAGCTTTGTCCGGTAAAAACCTGTCGGTAATATAACGATCTGAAAGTTTAACCGCCGCTTTAATAGCCTCATCGCTGATTTTTACACCATGGTGGGCTTCATACCTATCCCTTAAGCCATAAAGAATTTCTTCTGCTTCTTCTATAGTAGGTTCATCTACTTGAATTGGCTGGAATCTACGTTCTAACGCCGGGTCCTTTTCTACATATTTCCTATACTCATCCAAAGTGGTAGCTCCGATAGTCTGCAACTCACCTCTTGCCAGAGCAGGTTTTAAAATATTTGCTGCGTCAATAGCACCTTCCGCTGCACCGGCACCGATTAAAGTATGCATCTCATCTATAAAGAGAATTATATTGCCTGCTTGCCTTATCTCATCCATAACCTTTTTCAAACGTTCTTCAAACTCACCCCGGTACTTAGAACCGGCTACAAGAGAACCCATATCTAAAGACACAACTCTTTTATCTTTTAAAATTTCCGGCACATCACCTTCAATAATCTTTTGAGCTAAACCTTCAGCGATAGCAGTTTTTCCAACACCCGGCTCACCGATTAACACCGGATTGTTTTTAGTCCTCCGACTTAACACTTGGATAACTCTCTCTATCTCCTTTTGACGGCCAATAACCGGGTCTATTTTATTGTTCCTGGCCAGTGCGGTTAAATCACGACCAAACTCATCTAAAGTTGGGGTTTTGGTTGAAGCGGCTGTTTTTATAGATGACCGCTGGCTACCTTCACCTGCTTCCCCAAAGGGAGCACCCCCTAAAAAGGCCAACACCTGTTTACGTATCTTATCTGGGTTAGCCCCCAAGTTCAAAAGTACCTGGGCAGCCACACCCTCTCCTTCTCTGATTAAGCCTAAAAGGATATGTTCTGTACCGACATAATTTACACCCCATTTAAAAGCTTCATCTTGAGCGAGCCCAAGAACCTTTTTAGCTCTAGGAGTAAACCCAATTTCACCGATAACCGGTTCATTGCCTATGTTTATTAGTTTTTTCACCGTTTCTTTAACCTTCTCTAAATCTATCCCTAACGCCATGAGGGCTTTAGCACCTACTCCCTCACCTTCACGCAGTAAACCCAATAAAAGATGTTCAGTACCCACTGCAGGGTAATTCATGCTCTTGGCTTCTTCCTGAGCATAATATAACACTTTTTGAGCTCTTTCCGTAAATCTGGCAAACATTAATAATTACACCTCCATTTAAATTTATTGTTTTAATTTTTCTTTTATCATTTCTGCCCGTTTTAAATCGCGGTTTTCGGGACCCATTTCCTTTTTCGCTAAAACCTGTAAATAAGAAGGCTGGCAAAGTAATAATAACTCATTAATTAATTTTAGGGAATAGCCTTCTATCATACCTAAAGTTTTTCCTAATCTCAGGTCTGATATAAGACTTAATGCTTCCTGGGAAGAAATAACTTTAGCATGGGTTAAGATACCCAATGCTCGATTAGCCTTGTCGGCAATCTGTAAACCCGCGTTTTCTTTTAAATAGTTCCGGGCAGCTTCTTCTTGGGAAATTAATTTGCGGGCCACTGAATTAATATTCGCTAATATTTCCTTTTCACTTTGCCCCAAAGAGATCTGATTGGAAATCTGGAATAAATTTCCCCAGGCCTCAGTACCTTCACCATACAGCCCCCGAACGGCAATACCGATCTGAGATAACTGATGTAACACTCTACCGGCCTGTTGAGTTAAAACCAGACCTGGCAAATGCATCATTACCGAAACCCGCATCCCAGTCCCTAGATTAGTGGGACAAGTAGTCAAAAAGCCATACTTTTCGTCAAAAGCATAATCTATCTTTTCCTCAATTTTATTGTCAATCTGGTTAGCCAATTCCGCCAACTTTTCCAATTCCAAACCGGAAGCAAAACACTGAATCCTTAAATGGTCCTCTTCATTAACCATAATACTTACAGAACCGTCAGCATTTATTATTAACCCTCTGTTTTCCGGGTCTTTTCCATGTTCCGGACTTATTAAATGTTTCTCCACTAATACCTGACGTTGCAACTGAGGAAGCTCCGCCAGCCGGTAAAACTTAAAATTCTTATTTCTACTTACCACTTTTTCCATTCGTTCTAAAACGGCATTGGCCGTAGATTCCGTCTGTTTTGAAGGAAAAGGGAACATTTTTAGGTTTCTGGCTAATCTTATTCGGGAACTTAAGACAATTTCCGGAAACTCACCGGAACCTTGAGTCCAAATACTAAAAGGCTCCTGAATTATCCTTTCAATCATTTAAACCACCTCCCTGGACCCCTTTTCCCTTTTCCAGCTCTTTGATTTTATCTCTTAGTTGAGCTGCTTTTTCATATTCTTCGTTCAAAACGGCTTTCTGTAATTCCAACTTTAGTTCAGTCAATTCTTTTTTCAATTTAATATCAGCACCTGCTCGATTAGGGATTTTACCCAAGTGCTGAGTATTACCATGAATTCTTCTTAACAGATGTTCCAGATAATTACCAAAAACACTATAACATTGGTCACAGCCCATCCTGCCGGTCTCCATAAATTCGCTGTATGTCATTTGACACTTATTGCAGGTTATGTCTTGCCGATTAACCGTTTGTAAAGAAAAGAAAGGATCCGACTGCAACATACTTGTTAATAAGTTTGAAAAAGAAAAGTCAGGCATAAAAGGAATGCTCATTTGTTCCTGTTTTTTTTGAGCACAATATTCACATAAATGCATCTCCATTTTCTTCCCGTTAACTATTTTTGTAAAATGCACATTAGCCGGACGTTCATGACAATTTTCACAGTACATAAAAAGACCTCCCTTGAATTAGTGACTAGTGAATAGTGACTAGTATATTAGTGGTTTCTGGTGAAACGATTCACGCCCACTCGCCCACTCGCATACTAGTAGACTAATTATTAGTGGCTGGTGGCTAGACATCTTCACGTAAAATGGTGATTAAAACGCTTTGCAAAATGTTCGACCGCAGTTCATTGGCATTGGTTACCGCTCTGGAAAGGACCCTATCACTACAGATATTCTTCAGGAGATTACTTTCTCTATTTGTTAATATGCCTTCTTCTTGTAAAAATTCAATAAATCCTTGGGCTTCATTTTCATTAATTCCCTCGTCTAATATTTCCTTTAAAAATCGCCTTAACCTTTCGTCAGCACTTAAATTTATTCGGACGATCCTAACATACCCACCGCCACCTCTGCGTGTTTCCACAACATATCCATGAGCCAGAGTAAACCTTGTACTTAAAACATAGTTAATTTGGGATGGTGCACAATTAAACAACTCAGATAACGCACTTCTTTGCACCTCAATAACACCATTACTAGCTCTCTCCAACATTGCCTTTAAATACTGTTCGATTTGCCAAGCTATGCTCCTCACATGATCACCTCTGACCATCTTTGACCTTATTGTACCATTAATTCCCTAGTTTTATGCAAAGGTCAAATAAGGTCAGTTAAGGGCAATAAAGGTCAAATAGGGTTAATTATTTAAATTATGTTGAAGTTATTCATTTTTTCTCTTGAATACATCAAAAAAGCAAGCAGATTATTATTCTGCTTGCCTTTTAGTTAGAAACACGGTATTTTTCTAGCCTTTCCTGTTTTCTTTTAAGCCATTTTCCCAAAAGATAAGTAACAATTAGAGCAATCAAAAACCTGGTAGTAAAGATTACCGGCACATTGCCGCCAACAGCTCCAAACAAAAAAGAATCCTCAAAAACAGCATGATTTAACCCTATAAAAACATTTAAAAGTAATAAATCTTTTGCCTGTAGATTACCTTCTTTAGCTGCTTGCAAAATAAGACCGGCACCATAGGTTACACCAAAAGTAGTACCTACTAATAAAGGAAAAGTAGCTTCTTTAGATAAATACAACTTCGCTGTTAAAGGTTCAAAATACTCGCTAATTTTATTTAAAAGATTTGCTTCTTTAGCGATTCTTAAAATAACCATTAAAGGTATAATTATTAATGCAATTTGCAAAATGGAAGAAAAGCTTTCTATAGTAGCAATTTTAATTATCTCCATCCACATAGTATTCATTCACCTTTCTCATAATATAATATTAAGTAATACTCCGGCAAATAAAGCCATAAGGGCACGTATACCAACAACTGTTACAGGGTTTGCACCTGATTTTTTTGCAATTACCGCTTCTATAGGTATACTATGGCATAACAGAATCATGGTAGCTAAAATAGTAATTTGCTTAGTGGTAAAAGGAAAAGCCATAATTGCCGGTAGTGCCGGATAAGTATTGATGGCATTAGCCAGCACTAAAGGCAGGGCGGCCTCTCCAGGTAAACCTACTAAAGAAGTAATTGGTTCAGATACCCTCACCATCCAATCGAGAGCAGGAGTATATTGCAAAAATGTAATTATAAAATAAACTGGCACCATGACTTTGGTTAATTCCCAGGTGATTTTTAAACCGTCAAACAAACCACGCTTGACAACCGCCAACTTATCCATGCTCAAACAGCTCCTTATCTATGCAAAAAATTTTTAGGTTAAACTATATTTAATTATAACAAACCTGCTATCTATTAAAAGTACTCGCTTCATAAAGTTTTTTTAATAAGTCTACCAGGACTAAAAAAGAGCAGGTATTCTTAAGAATGCCTACCCTAACACGATTTCGTGCTACTTAATCTAACTTATAGAACTCTACTGCTTCCTCATCTAAATGCAGCCCATGCCCCGGGCCCTCAGGTGGATACAAGAATCCATCCTTTGCTATCACCGGATTCTGTAAGACTTTTTGGAAATTAAAAACAATTTGAAAGCCATTCGGTAAATCCTCCACATCAATTATTTTCAAGGAAAAACCTCCTTAATTAATATAATCTATCACTTTCCTAAAAACGCTTACCATGCTCTCATGAGTTTTATAAATTAAACATTCTTTAACCTTGTATAAATTCCTTCCTAATTTTTTGTATTTTTTAAATACTAGAACATTTTACACTGGTCAAACATTTATTTTAAACAAAATAAAAAAAGCTAACTAAAATAGTTAGCTGAGACTTCAAGCTGTTCTTATTATAAAATCTCTGGACATTTTCTTCCGAATTCTTTGAATGGCATTATCAACTGACTTATTCTGAAGATTTAGTTTTACTGTTATTTCATTATATGAATGACCACTAATTCTAAGGTTCAAGACCTTTTTTTCCAGATCGGTCAGGGTATCATTAATTTTTGTTAATAATTCGTTTACTTTTTCCTTTTCCAAATATATACTTTCCGGACTAGGCGCATTATCTATTAAAACTTTTTCCATAAAAGAAGTATAACCTTTATAACTCCTTTCCGCTTCACATTCTGCAAAGGAATAAATAGGAATCGCGTCATTGAGAATTTGATGCTTTTTACGATTAGACCTTTTTATACAAGAATCTAATTCTCTGGTTATACAAAGTATAGCAAAGTTTTTAAATTTTTTACCACTGTCCATACTAAAAGCATATACTGCTTCAATAAGTCCAATCGTGGCCTCCTGCAACAAATCCTCCTTGTCGCCGTCTTTTAGAAAATACTTTTCACAGACATAATTTAGTAAACCCTGGTATGATTTAATTAAAAATTCCAGTGCTAATCTATCGCCTTTCTGCGAAGCAGCTACTAAACGTTCTTCAGACCACTGTTGATAGTCTGTCATTTACATTCACCCCTATTTTTTCCTTTATATAAGAAAATTAACATATATAAAATATTCATAAAACTAGCGAAAGTCCTGATTAATTAGGACTTTTGTCCCATCGTCGCAGCTTAGGGGCGAATTTTTGGGAAGCATCTGCTTTGAGGTCATTTTTTGGGGATACATCTACTTACGGGCTAAACTTTTTGGATGCATCTGCTCAAGGGCTAAATTTTACTGATGCATCTTCTTCCGGGCAATTTTTCGGGATGCATCAATAAATGAATCAAAAAAATATGCATCTAGCATTTTAACCCAAAAGCAGATGCATCCTCAAATCTTCACATGCATCAGTTGCCCATGCAGTATTGCTAAAAATGTA
>ENA-OWOZ01000734-OWOZ01000734.1-bioreactor-metagenome-genome-assembly--contig:-NODE-734-length-37286-cov-37.603161_pt1 | contig 37286 bp, 31 predicted proteins | sample MGYA00238140_ERZ651804 | MGnify/ENA primary metagenome ERZ651804 (study PRJEB26910, sample SAMN07631232) | bioreactor metagenome | isolation source: Switchgrass digestor | place: USA: Dartmouth...
CGCATTTCCGCTTCAGCTCATTGGCAGGTTCCTCGCAGGTCATCTCTCCCAGTGCCAGCGTCAAGGGACTGTCGCCCATGGCCTTGATGCTTTCGATGCGGGTTCCTCCCGGCGGATACATAGTATAGCTGCCCAGCATGGGTGCATCCAGAACACCGCTGGTGTCAGGAAGCATAATGAAGGGGATATTCATCAGCTCCAGGATACGCTTGAGCTCGCGCATGTCACCGGGATTGACAAAGCCCGGGATGATATTGAGCATGTTATGCTTGCGTCCGGTGGACCGGGACAGGTATTTGATAAAGCCCGCTATCATGTTGCTGTAGCCGGTGATATGGGAGCCCACATAGCTGGGCGTATGGCAATGGACCACGTATTTGCCCTCTTCAATATCCATTTCCTGAATGAACGCGCCCACGTCGTCGCCGATGGTCTCACTCAGGCAGGTGGTATGCACCGCAATAATATCGGGCTTATATATATCAAAGATGTTTTTAACTGCTGTTTTTAAGTTGCTGTTTCCGCCGAACACCGACGCCCCCTCAGTAAAGGAGCTGGATGAAGCAATGGCCGGGTCCTTGAAATGCCGGGTCAGAAAGGTACGGTGGTAGGAGCAGCAGCCCTGGGAGCCATGGCTGTGGGGCATGCACCGATGGACGCCGAGAGCGGCGTACATGGCGCCCACCGGCTGACAGGTCTTGGCCGGGTTGATGCGCAGGGCTGTTCTTTCGGTAATTTCCTTGGGTGTCAGATTAAGCATTTATACCACCTCCTGCAGACTGCCTTCTATCATGGGACGGGTTTTCCAGGGCGCCTTGACCAGACCCCAGGCAGGGGTGGTCAGACCCATGACCACATCCCGTCCAAAATTGACTGCTCCGTTGAAGCCGGCGTAGGGACCGCTGTAATCATAGGAGTGAAGCTGCCTGGAAAGGATGCCGGCCTTCTGGATAACATATTTATCCTTAATACCCGAGAAGAAGATATCGGGCTTGAGTATTCTTATGATTTCCTCGGTCTCGAAATGGTTCATATCGTCGATGACGAGAGTCCCCTTCTCCATGTCCCTGATCATGCCCTCGTAATAATCAAGGGGGATCTCCTTTCTGAGCTTCTCATACTGCTCCTCGCTCAGATACAGGCGATAGCGCTTCTCGTCCTTTTCGATCTTAAGGGATTCAATATTCTTGCTGTCGGCGTCCTCCTTGATAAACGGAAGCACCTCGCGTCCTTCATAGTCATCCCTGTGGGCGAACTCGTAGCCGGCCATTATGGTCTCCACACCGAAGTCCTTGAGCAGTTTCTGATAGTGGTGGGATCTGGAGCCGCCCACGAACAGCGCTGCAGTTTTGCCCTTGAGCTTGGACTTGTAATACTCCATCTCGTCGTGAATGGCTGCCAACTCTTCGGCGATGACTTCCTCGGTCCTGGCCGTCAGCTCGGGATCGTTGAAGTAGCGGGCGATGTCCCGCAGGGACTTGACAGTGGAGGACACACCAATAAAGTTGACCTTGAGCCAGCTGGTGCCGTACTTATCCTTGAGCATGTCGGCCACATAGTTGATGGAACGGTGGCACTGCACCAGGTTGAGATGGGCGATATGGGCGTTTTCAATCTCATGGATGCTGGAGTCGCCGGGGATATTGACCACAATATCGTAGCCGATGCGCTTCAGAATCCGCTCCACTTCCCAGGCATCCCCACCGATGTTGTACTCGCCGAGGATATTGATGGAGTACTTGGTGGGCGCCCTGAAGCCGGTGCCGATGATGTGGCGCATCAGGCCGTTGTTGGCGATATGATGGCCACCCGACTGGCTCACGCCCTTATACCCTTCGCAGCTGAAGGCCACCACCTTGCGGTTGTACAGCTTTTCGGCCTCGGCGGCCACCGCATGGATATCGTCGCCAATAAGGCCTACGGGGCAGGTGGCGCAGATCATGATGGCATCGGGGTCAAAGATCTCCACCACTTCCTTGATGGCCTGCTTCAGCTTCTTTTCGCCGCCGAAGACGATATCCGGCTCCTGCATGTCGGTGGAGAAGCAGTATTCCACAAAGTTCTTGGTGTTCTTATCCCCCCTGGCCTTGTTGCGCCGGGTACCCCAGGAATAGAAGCCGCAGCCGATGGGACCATGGGTGATGATGGCCACGTCCTTGATGGGTCCAAGCACCACACCCTTGCACCCGGCGTAGCAGCAGCCGCGGTTGGTCATGATGCCGGGAATGGTGCGCGTATTGGCCGATATCTCGTGGTTGTCCTCGGTTTTTTCAATGATGTGAAGCTTTCTGTTTTTATAGACACGGGCGCTGTATTTATCAAGAATCCAGTCAACCTTGCTCATCTTATCACCTCCTAATAGGCGTCTGTGGCCGCTTCGCCTGTCCGGATCTGGTAGTTTTCCAGGATGGGAAGCACGAAGATCTTGCCGTCGCCCCTGTTGCCGGTCTGATTGGCGTTGATAATGGTTTCCACAGCCTTTTCAACCTGATCGTCCGCCACGATGAGGGTGAACACACGCTTGGGGATGAGCCGGACGCTCTCGGTCAGGTGCTCTCCCAGCGGCGATACCGGCAGCTCGCCCTCCTGGATGATGTTCTCAACCAGGGAAAAATCCACGCTCTTCTTTCCGCGTCCCAGCACCTTTCTGCAGGTGAAGGCGGGAAAGCCGTTCTCGGCAAGGGCTTTTTTGGTCTGATTAACCTTATTGAGCCTGATAATAGCAATAACCTCTTTCATACAACTTCCTCCTTGCGGTTGCCTGTCACATTACAGGCCCTTCTTGCCCGTACTGATGGTATAGGCCTCCAGTACGGGGCTGACAAAGATTCTGCCGTCGCCGAACTGGCCCTTTTCCCCTGTTCTCGCATTGCGCATGATAATTTTGATCACGTCGTCCTTGTCCTCATCGTTGACCACCATGAGCAGCATTTCCTTGGGGATCTCGTCATAGAACACATCCCCCACCTTGACGCCCTTCTGCTTGCCCCGGCCGAACACATCCATTTTCGTAACGGCCGGAAAACCGGCCAGCATGAGCTCGTTGAGCACCGTATTGACCTTCTCAGGCCTGATAATGGCACGTATCATTACCATAAAAAGCTTCCTCCCTTTCTTTAGGCATCCAGTATGCCGTATTCCATCATGAGCTGTTCCAGGCGCTCCTGCTTCATGGGCTTGGGGATGACAAACATGTCGTTGCCGTCGATGGCCCTGGCCAGTGCCCGGTATTCGTCGGCCTGGGGAGCGGTGGGATCATAGTCGATAACCGTCTTCTTGTTGATTTCTGCGCGCTGCACGATGTTGTCCCTGGGCACGAAGTGAATCATCTGGGTGCCCAGCTCCTTGGCAAAGGCCATGATGAGCTCCTTCTCACCGTCAACCTTTCTGCTGTTGCAGATGATACCGCCCAGGCGCACGCCGCCGGTGTTGGCATACTTCCGGATACCCTTGCAGATGTTGTTGGCCGCATAGAGAGCCATGAGCTCGCCGCTGGCCACGATGTAGATTTCCTGGGCCTTGCCCTCGCGGATGGGCATGGCGAATCCGCCGCAGACAACGTCGCCCAGAACGTCGTAGAAGACATAGTCCAGATCGGTTTCATAGGCGCCCAGTCTTTCCAGCAGGCCTATGGAGGTGATAATGCCTCGTCCTGCGCAGCCCACGCCGGGCTCGGGACCACCCGACTCCACGCACTTGATGCCGGCAAAACCGCTTTTCATGATGGATTCCAGTTCGATGTCCTCGCCCTCTTCCCGGAGGGTATCCAAAACGGTTTTCTGAGCTAATCCGCCCAGAAGCAGCCGGGTGGAGTCCGCCTTGGGATCGCAGCCAACCACCATGACCTTCTTGCCCATTTCACCAAGACCTGCGGTAAGATTCTGGGTTGTGGTAGACTTACCAATACCACCTTTGCCATAAATTGCCACCTGTCTCATAAACTCATCCTCCTCATCGCTTACATCATCACTTGAACCTTTTTCAGAACATCAAACTCCCTGAATGCTTTGTGTAGTTTAGAAAGGTCTTAAGGAGCAGCCCCTTTGCTTAAGCAAGTTCTTCTGCAAAAACCCTGTAACTGAAAAGGCGCCTTCAAGCGTTGCTTGTAAGGCGCCTTTGCCGGATAAACCGTCTTCTGGAATTCCAATATTTAGATGAATCATTGTTTTGGTTACATTATACCGGGTCCGGATCCCGTTTACTATGCACGCGTTTGTATAAGGTTTACAACCAAAAAAATGCTTTTTTATACAGACTTAACAAAAAGGATATTGTTTCAACATGATGTCCGATGCAGCCGTAAACATACTCTGTTAAGAAAGCTGCCTTCCACGGAGATGGGGACGTCCAGAACTCCCATGCATCATAGCTCAACATAATTTACCTTTTCGCCTTTTCCGAAAAAATGTTTCCTATTCTTTACAGTTGTAAGATGGCCTTGGGCTATATCTGGGATAGCATAAATCTCTCGACTACTTGTCCTTCTTTCGCCTCCCTGGTTCTACTCAGTCCTTTCAGTAATTGGCTCTTATAAATAACGAAATATTTCTTGACAAAACATCAAAATATCGATATAAATTTAACTCCGTCAATTTATTTTGAAGAGCCATATCAAGATCTTCAAAAGCAGTAGATTTTAGAAGGCTCCTTGTTTCATCATATGAAAATTCCGCAACTTTTTTTCTGTTCCATAACCCTTTATTTGCAGGACATTTTTCCTGACACCTGATGCATCCTATTAAGCTATGATGCCAATCATGATGTATCCATTCAGGTATTGCATCCTTCCTTTCATTATAGAAAGTCAGGCATCTGTCGGCGGCTATTTGGGTTTTTTCTCTGTCGATAGCACCTGTTTGACATTGATTTATACATACACCGCATTGACTGCATCTATCCATCCGTAAATCTGCAGCTAGCTCAAGTTCCTCAGTACAAATCATATCTGTTCCGAATACGGTAAGACGATGGCACGACCCCATTCCTTCAATATACAGCAAATTATTTCTCCCGTATTTGCCAAAGCCGCACATGGCTGCGAGTATCTTCTTTGGAAGAACGACAGGCCATGATTTCAAATAATAACGTTCAAAGACGTTGCTTACTGTTTCCTTTATCATCGATAGCTGTTGATCCCTATATATGTAAACAGGCGGAATATCAGCCTCCAGAATTCCGAAATCCCATTCTATCTCGATATAACACGGAGGAGATGGAAGTGCAATGATAACCAATGATTTGATATCGGGATCTAATGAAAAGTCAAAATAATCCTTTAACATTCCATCATTCAGATCCGTCTTTTCCAACTGCTCACGAACAAACGGCAGTATGTTTATGGATACTGTTTTTACTTTCCCGCCAAGATTATCTATATTCTTAGTCAGTAATTCCTCTGTTTCGTTCATCAGCTGATTCCTTTCAACAAATGATAGGTCTGTATTCGCCGGCCTGATTTTGTGCATTATATTTGATAATTATACCATAAAATTCGTATAGCTTCTTATATTTAAAGTGGTTTCCCACGGGTATCCTACTTAACCATAACTTGTATCCAACGGTCGATTTATCACAGGGGTATCCCTTGCAATCAAAGTCATATCATACATTTCCCTTGCCAGGGTAAAAGGATTGGCCGTTCCATGCTCTAGCTGTATATGGTTCTAAGAAACTCACAGATTGCTCTGTTCACCAGTTCAGGTTTGTCCGTATTGGAATTATGACCAGCCCCAGGAATCCATTGAATGGGTAGGCCTGTTTGATTTGCCCATGCCGTATTATAGCGTTTGGTATATCCGGCTTTATCTTGCTCACCGCATATCAGCAAAGCGGGACAGGAGATTTTATATGACAGATCGGCCTCAATTGCTTCGGCCAGAATTTTGAATCCATGAGACACCAGCTCACAATACTCTTTTTTCGTATAGCTGTCCATCATGGTATACATCAGCCGACGCCCATAATCGGTTTCCGCACATCCATTTGCACCGTATTTCTTTAAAAGAAACCATGGATATGCGCTGTACAGGAGCTTTGTATTTTTGAGCGCAGATAGCTCCCACTTTCTCAAGTATTTCCTTTGAAGCGGCGCAGAATCGATAGAAATGAAACCTGCTAGGCAGTCCGGATGTTTCTCCATCAATGCCTGAGCGACATAACCACCCATAGACTGTCCTATTATGACAGGTTTGGAAATACACTCCTGCATCATGATGCTGTGAAGCCATTCCGCTTTATCTTCAAGCGAGAAACTGAGTTCAAACGGTCTTGAAGAACCGTGTCCCGGCGCATCCCATACCAACAGATTGTAATCCTCTTTAAACTCTTCAATCTGTTTTTCAAACAATCGATGATCAGCCGTCAATCCCGGCAGAAATATAAGCCACGTTCTTTCCCGGGAAACAATACTGATCCAATAATGAATAGCCCCTTTTTGGGTATTGAACACTTTCTCTATCATTTTCACCCTGCACCTACCTTTGCGGTTTTCTGTCTGCAATAGTTCTTGCATGCTGGATTGCTTTACTGATTACCAAAGCAAGCCCCTCAGGGTTCTCCCAAGTCATGGCATGTCCTGCATTCTTTACGATTTCTATCTGAATGCCATGTGGTCTTCGACAGTGTAAGCAAAATCAGTGGGTTTGTCACTGTATCCCGCCCCCAAAAGATCCACGAGAATACGGCGATGATTCTTTAAAGGAGCCTGTGATGCAACCCCAGGATAATCAAATGAACCTGCACAGCCCAGTCCATGGATGAAAAGCATTGGCATATCGTCGCCGGGAAAATCATGATACCGCATGACATAACCGGTTTTAGGAATCAAATATTCTTTCATGGACAATCACCTTGTTCTTTATATAAGGGTTCCATTCAAAAACCACTGTTTTATTTACTCTCAGGAATATCGCACAGGAAACCGGCATATGGAAATTTATATAGCATGACCGGGGTACCGAACATATCGACAGCCTTACCTTTGGCTGTTCCATCCAAAATCTGCTCAGCGCCTTCAATAAGGCTTGCAATTAATTCGGGGTAGACCGGGAACGAGCCATGGGATGGATATATCGTGTCGAACGCATCGGTAAGTCTTGACAGCTTCTTCAGGCTCTCAACGTACAGGGGCATATTCCTGTGTTCCTTAAACATGAAGATGTTTCCATCCTGAACGGAATCTCCTGAGATAAGCACCCTGTTGTTGATATCCAGCACAGCGATGCTGCCGGGCGTATGTCCGGGTATGAAAAGGATTTTTAATGGTCTGCTCCCAAGATCGATGATGTCATCATCCTTCACAGGCAAAATAGCGCCCGAACCGCCATGGGCCCTATAAACACCTTCTTCGTCAGGATGCATGTAAAAACAATCGAAACCGCCGTTCCCTGAAATATGGTCCGTATCCGCATGAGTATTGAGCAGCATGACCGGCAGTTTTGTGATGCTTTCCGCAATTTCTTTCGCATTCGGCGTATTCATACCGCTGTCAATGAGCAGTGCTTTTTCCGTTCCTGTCAGTAAGAAAAATCGTACCCCGTTGTCTTCAATACGCCAGGTCGTGTCGTTTATTCGAATAATTTCAGCCATCCGTATCCCTCCAAATAAGAAGTTAACCTCGTAACACCGATAAAAGAGAAAAATAGATTTATCTAAGGATGGTCTCCCCTATAAATTCTTTCAGACACTTGCTTTTCTTTGCAGTATGCCATTGTGTCTATTTATCATCGATAATTCATACAGTCATCTTTTACTAAGGTCATACCTGATTTTAATGGTTGAACTTTTACCGCTGGGAGTTGTATGCAAAATCTCTAACCTTTTAATCAGTCTTTTTGCAAAACAGCTTTCGCTTCCTCACACCAGGCAAGATAGGCCCGATATGTTTCGATCCCGAACCTGACCGTCAACAAGTAGTATTTATGTTCTTCCTCGTCCTGAACCTTTTCCAGATTCGCTGCATACCCTTCAAGAATCAGAAGCTCATTTCGTATTTTCTCTTCGAACTTTTGGATATGATCCAGGATGCCTTCTCTGCCAAGCTCCCTGCCAAAAAAGAGCTTAAGCAATGTTTCATACCTAAGCTCATCTTTTTCCGCCGGCTTTACGAGCCATTCCCTGAGAAGCGCTCGCCCTTTCTCGGTGATAGAATAAATAATTTTGCCTCTTCCTGAACTCTCCTCTTCCTTTTCAACACAGCCATCCGCTTCCAATGCTTCAAGGGCAGGATAGATACTTCCGAAGCTTCCGCTCCAGAAAAACTTCAGCGAATGATCAATGCGCTTTTTGATCTCATATCCTGTAAGCGGTTCATGATTTAGAAGTCCAAGTATGACATAGTTTATCTTCTTTTCATTGGCCATTGATAAGCTCCTCCACAAAGCCGTTAAGTTTTCTCTCATTCTTTGATGCATCAGGATGGTTTCTGTCGGCAAGGGCAACCGTCGTCCTGAGATGAGCAAGTTTCTTTTTCAGGTACCTCACGCATTTATCGTTATCGCCGCCACCACTTAAGGTAAAAAGCGCAGTGACTTTATTTTTCACGTTAAATTTTTTCAAAAAGGCATTAACGGCCGGGGTTGCCTTGCCGGCCCATACGGGTGTGCCGAGAATTATCCTGTCATACTGTTCCGGATTCAGCGCCAATGGCTTCAGCTTTGCGCATACGCCAAAAGTAGCCTGCATGCCCCCAATAAAAAATTTCATCTTACTCTTCAGGATTTCCTTAACTGTCTGGAGTTGAAGAATATCGGCATGTAGTCTTTCCGCAATGCGCTCTGCAGCCTGCCTGGTGTTCCCTTCCAACGAATAATAGACAACCAGATCTTTCATAGCAGTCAAACCCGCCTTTCCGCTTTCCATGAATATGACAGCACATTTTTCGGACAACTGTCAACGCAAGCTCCGCACTGAATACAATCGCTGCATTGACAATGATTATTCTCCCTAATCATCTGTTCCACCCTAAGTCCCATCGGGCAGACCGTCTCGCATTTTTTGCATGAAATGCATTTCCTGTTATCGGCTGATACATGAAGCTGTGGGATATGGAGCATCTGCCCGATTTTCTCTCCAATCACCATGAACGGGACCATCCAGCATATGTAATGACAGGCCGCGCGTCGGCCATAAATCAAGGGTGGCAGAATCAAAAGCAGAATAACAGCGTAGTAAACCAAATAGTTGGCTATTTCGGTTACCGACACGCCATGATCAGTCATATAAAATACATCAACATGTAATGTCCCTTCGCCTGAAATAAAAGAGATGACGATGACGGCTATCCATACGGTCCAGATGACATATTTTATTGCTCTTCTTTTGCCCTGCTTTGCAGGTTTTCCGTTGACACCGGCCACACATTCCTGCAGACCTCCGGCAGGACAAAGATAGCCGCAAAAGCTCCTTCCCAAAAACATGGACAGAATCAACATAAGCAGGAATACAAAAAAGCTTCCGGTCAAAATATGCTCTGCCATTCCCATGATGATTATAGCGGGAGAAAAATACCACATCGTAACCGGAAACAGAAGCAAAGAAACCAATAAGACCAATTTCCTGATGGGTTGTCGTTTCATACACGTACTCCGTAACATCTTCATCAATATATCATTCTGATATATCATGCTTATATATTATGTCTATATACAGATTTTTGTCAATATCTCAGAGAAATAAAAAAGGTTTTCAGCATGGTGCCATCCAGTCCACCCTATATTTGCAATGGGAAATATGCAGTAACGGGGTAATATCAGGCTTGATATTTGCAGTTTATATTGGTATTCTCTCCTTGGGATTACAATATAATGAAATGCCTGCATAATAGGATGAGGAAGGGTTTGGGTGGTCGTTATGAAAAAGCGGTCAAAGTTATTGTCAGGATCCATCATCATGCTTATTCTGTGCATCATTTTCAGCGGGATATCCCCTTTGGTCGTATCGGCTGCAAAATCTAAGAATGAACCTTCCATCAAGGTTGAGGTGTATAACGGAAACACAGCCGAGCGTATCAATACGCTTTTCCCCTGGTTCAAGATCACCAACACGGGAGATGTCCCGATCCCATTGTCCGATATAAGCGCCAGGTATTACTACACAGCAGACGGTAATAAGAAACAAAGGTTCTGGTGCGACTGGTTCAGCAAGGGTGATACCGGCATGGTAACCGGAAAATTCAGCACGGTCGTATCAGATGCCGGCAATATTGACAGCTGTTTCGAAGTTGGCTTTAAAAGCGGGAATATCATGCTGCAGCCCGGTGAGAGTGTTGAGATACATATCCGAATCGCCAAGGAAGACTGGAGCGATTTCAACCAGGAGAATGACTATTCCTTCAACCGCTCAGCCAAGACCTATGTGGCGCAGAACAGGGTTCCCGGTTTCGTAAAAGGAAAACTCGTGTGGGGTAACGATCCTGCCAAAACTATTGCTGACGTTGCAAGCATACAGCTTGACAGGTATGAACTGACACTGAAGGTATCGGAATCCGCCCGGCTCCATGCAACGATCCTTTCTTCGGATATTTCAAAAAAGGACCTCATCTGGTCCAGCAGCGATACCAATGTGGCGGTAGTCGACAATAATGGCCTGGTATCAGGTAAAAAAGAAGGGACTGCCATCATTACCGTTTCAACAGCCGATGGGCGCATTAAGGACACCTGCAGGGTCCGCGTTATTGACACCAGTGCCCGGGGCATTTTTGAAGGACGGATAAAAGATGCTGTTACACACGCAGAAATCCCGGGGGCAGATATCCGTTTTTACAGGGAAAAAGGGCAAGGCTATGAGAAATCAGACCAGGCAACATCCGATCCACATGGATTTTTCAGAATCCCGCTTCCTGTCGGCAATTACAAGGCTGTTGTAACCAAAGACAACTACATTGCGGCCGAAATCTATCTGTCCATCCAGGAAGATACGACCACATACATTCCCGATCTGTATATCGTACGCAATAAATACGCAGGAACTGGTACGGTGTCCGGAATGGTCAAAGACGCTCTTGACGGGTCGGGGGTTAAGGGCCTGTCCATAAAGTTCAGAGAGGGAATCAATGCGACAAAGGGCAAAATCGTAGCTGAAACAGTTACATCAAAAAGTGGCAGGTATTCTGTCGATCTGCCCGCCGGGAATTACACGGCTGAGGTTTCCGGGCCAAATTATATAAAAGAACACTTTAATATCATCTCGATTGGCGGCAGAGACACGGATAATCAGAACGGTACGGTAACGCCTGCCATGAAGAAAGGAGAGATGCGCATCGTTCTGACCTGGGGAGACTCCCCGCAGGATCTGGATTCGCACCTGGTAGGTACACTGTCCGATTCCACCAGCTTCCATATCTATTACAGCAAAAATGAAGCCTATTCCGAAGGCAAAAAGATTGCTGTCCTTGAGCTTGATGCTTCAAACGGTTATGGACCCGAAACCACTACAATTTATAAAGATACCGGCGGGACATATACGTTCCATGTCCATAACTTTTCAGCCCGTTCCAAAACATCGGACAAATCATTATCCAGTTCAGGCGCCCAGGTAAAGGTATACCGGGAAGGCTCCCTGGCAGCGATCTTTAATGTTCCGATAAACCAGGAAGGGAATCTCTGGACGGTATTCAGCATAAAGAACGGGAATATTAACCCCATTAACCGCATGTCCTACGTTGAGGACGAATCAGAAATCGGTTCGCGTAAAAAATAAAGGGTTTGGTTGGATTGGGTATTAAAAACCGGCAGGTAACCGTATCGGGTTATCTGCCGGTTCTTTTCACGCTTCCCACTGGATAATCGGCTCTGAAGTTTGCAGCACGGCTAAATATCAACCCCGAGGAATATTCTGACGAGATACCCGATGCCAAAGGAAATGATTGCCACTCCCAGGCTGATGCCGGCCATTTCAAAGAATCTCTCTTTCAGCGGAAGATCCTTGGCCACCGAAATATAGAAATTAAAGGCAAGTATGATGATTATAGCTGCAATAATAGTGACCACCAGACTGAGCACATAATTGGAGAGGAAAAGGTAAGGAAGTACCAGAATCGCAACGGTGAAAATATAGGTTACGCCTGTATACAAGGATGATTTCAGAGCGCGGCCGCTATCCTGCTCTGTTCTGGTTGAAAGGTATTCCGATGCAGCCATGGAGAGTGAAGCCGCTATACCTGTTATCAGTCCTGAAAGTGCTATGAGCCGTGTATTCTTCAAAGCGAAGGTGAGACCGGCCAGCGTACCGGTCAGTTCCACCAGGGCATCATTCAGTCCAAGGACCATGGAACCTACATACTGAAGCTTTTCCTCTTCGATGATTGCAACCAGTTCTCTCTCATGCCTGTCCTCATCATTTGATAATCTTTTGAACTCCTCGATTTTTTCTCCAAGTTCCCTATATACTTTTTCCGAGCTTTTTTCGCCGCGCTCCATGAGCTTTATGCCAAATGTAATGCCCAATAGGGTAGATACGAAAGTGTAAAACCATACTTTCAGGAGATTGGGCTTTGCATCCGTTCCTGTAAACCTTTTCAGCACGTCGTGGTGCTTGAGCTCATCCCCTGCGATTTGCCGGAGAATCTCACTGTTTTTTCTATTCTTCCTGAATGAGGACAGCTTCAGATAAATGCGATGTTCGGTTATCTCATTTTTCTGGGCTTTTTTCAAGAACTTCATTGTATCGGCATCTATACTGTAACCCAATGCATTCACTTCTTTCTGAGATGAAATTATTTTGAATTCCTGGTTTTACCAGAAATTTTAGCATCCCGTGTTTTTTAAGTCAAACAAAGCAGGCATTAATATAGCAGGTCAAAATGATTTTTCGTTATTCAGACTGTCATTGCCAACAGCATTAACCGCTTTCCGCTTTTTTCGCCGCACACGGTTTATATGCCGTTCGAAATCGCCATTGCGCAGCAGCTCGGCAAGGACAAGCTGCTCAAACACAGGTACTGTACAGGAATAAAAGCCAAGCCGGCGCTGAAAATCTTCCAGCAGTTTTTCCGGCAGAATCATATAACCGATACGCATGGACGGGGCAATGGTTTTTGAAAAAGTATTGACATAAACCACATTGGAATCAGTGGTTATGGAAAAGAGCGGATCCTCCGGCTTTTTGGAAACTGTCAGTTCAGAATCATAATTATCCTCAATAATAAAACCATCCCTTTGTTTTGCCCAACGAAGGTATTCATGTTTTTTGGATATGCCGGCGGTAACACCGCTTGGAAAACTGTTGAACGGAGTGACATGCAATACGGTTGCATCTGTTCGTTCCAATTCTTTTGAAGCTATGCCGTCCTGCGTCATGGAAAGCATATCGCATTGTATGCCCATGGCTTTATAGACTTTCCTGATCTTGTCGTACGAGGGCTGTTCCAGGGCAAATTTTTTCCTGTCTCTGAAAAGCTGGGCAATCAGGCCATAAAGATATTCCGCACCGGATCCCACAATAATCTGTAACGGCTTGACGAATATTCCGCGGCTTCTGGCAAGATATAAGCAAATTTCGGTTCTCAGTTCATCACATCCGCTGTTGGGGGATTTTACAAAGATCCGATTCCCATAATGATTCAAGACTTTTCTCATGGTTTTGGCAAATACCGAAAACGGAAAGTCTCCCACACTGCTGGATTGTGGCTGGATTTCAGGAAATGTGATACTCTTCAATAACGGAGTTCCATGAAAATCAGATTTATTATAGATAACAAAACAGCCGCTGCGCTGGCGCGTTTCGATATAACCTTCTTCGCTCAGCAATGCAATCGCATGCTCAACGGTAACAACGCTTACACCGGTCTCCTCGGCAATGGTCCTTTTTGAAGGCAGACGGCTTCCATAAGGATAAACTTCGGATAGGATATCCTGTTTAATGAATTTATACAGTTGCATGTAGGCAGGTACAGATGACCTGGTATCGATATGATAGTTCATCTGGTTATATAAAATCCTCTTGTTCTGGTTATTTTTATAGTATCAGATTTATTGTATGCTTATTTCACGATTTTGTAAAGAAGACATCCAATAAATCAATAAAGGGGATACGTAAACATGAATAACGGCTCTAACACCACTGTTAAGCTGACAGTAACTGCCCTGTTTATGGCAATGAATATCGCGCTAAGTTCTTTCGGGATACCGGTTCCGGGAGGACACCTGTATTTGAATGACATCGTGATTTGCCTGGCAGCAATCCTGTTGGATCCATTGCAGGCATTTGTGGTAGGCGGTATCGGAGCGTTTATCGGCGATTTTCTGTTCTACCCTGCACCGATGTTTGTTTCCCTTGTTACGCATGGTCTTCAGGCTGTTGTCATTTCATTGTTTGCGCACAGATTCCTGAAAAGCAACCCTCGTCTTGCATCGGGAATAGGCGTTGCCGTCGGCGCTGTCATCATGGTCGTTGGGTATTCGCTTGGCAGAGCCTTCATATACAGCACGCCGGAGTATGCTTTGCTGAAGTTGCCTTTCCAGATACTTCAGGCCGTGGTCGGTGCCGTCGTGGGCATGCTGCTTTGCTGGAAATTCGGGATTCATAAATTATATGCCAGGATGATTAATTACAAACATGCATGATCCATGGGGCTTAAGTCCAGGTACATGTGATGGCTCCATAAAGTATTGCGGGACAGCATCAATGGCAGATAACCAGGTTTGGTTATCTGCCTTCTTATCAAAAGGGTCTACCATTAAATCATAGACTTGACGAACTCAGAAAAAATAGCTTTGCTGTTGGAATCTGTCTTGTGAGAATACTCGGGATGCCATTGTACAGCCCATAAAAATCTATGTCCGGGCATATAAACCGCTTCGATTAACCCGTCCTCAGATATTGCCATTTCTTTCAGCACAGGCGACAGTTGTTTTATGGCCTGATGGTGCAGGCTGTTAACCGGAAGTCTCGTAGTATTAAGCAAGCTGAACAGAGGGGTTTTTTCAATAATGCTTACCGTATGTACAGGAACGTCATAAGGGGCATTTTGACAATGCGTTATTTTTGTGGGGTACTGCAACGGGATATCCTGATACAGGCTGCCGCCCAATGCAGCATTAATGAGCTGTATACCTCTGCAAATGCCTAATATGGGCTTGTTATCATCTATGGCTATTTCAAGATAAACTTTTTCCATGACATCTCTTTTTAAACAGCTTTCAATCAGATCCCCTATCGGTTCCTCTCCATAAAGCCCGGCCGAAACATCATGCCCGCCGGTAAACAAAAAGCCGTCACACATATCTGCAAGCTGTGTGATTTCATCGATTTTATCGGTGAACGGCAAAATGACAGGCAATCCGCCGGCTTCCGTTATTCCGTCAAGATACCCCGGCAACATCCAAAGACTATCTTTTTCATCATCCCATAGGGGCATAACACCAATTACAGGTTTCATCGATTCATCACATCCTTTGGCTTTGTGATATCAGGGTTCTTTCATATGCCGGTTTGGCTCAATGTAAAAACTGGCAGATAACCAGGCTCGGTTATCTGCCAGTTTTATGTACGCCATGCTATTCTACTCAGCTCATTCCCGACATGTCGAACCGAGCTATCTAACAAGTGCCTGTCAGATGACGCTGAACAGCAGATCACCGTATGTAGGTATCGGCCACAGGCTTGCATCCACCACGGTTTCAAGCTTGTCGGCAACGTCGCGCAGTTCGTTCATCTGCGGAATGATGACATCCTTATAGGCGCGGGCATGAGCCAGGGAATCTCCTTCATGCGCATCCACCTCTTCGAGCTTGGCACCGAGCTTGTCGATGGCGGCCTTCAGGCTGGATGTCAGCGATACGAGCTTATCCAGCTCGTCCTTGGCGAAAGAGGCATCCGCACCTGCCGCATTGAGGGATGCAACGGTGGATGCAACCTTTCCTGTATAAGCCATGCATGCCGGGAGGATTTGCCTGCTTGCCATTTCGATCATGGTCAGGGCTTCTATGCGGATTGTCTTGATATAGTTCTCCAGGCAGATTTCATAGCGGGAATGCACTTCTGCAGCGTTCAAAACGCCGTGCTTTTCAAGCACCTTGACGTTCTTCTCCGCAATCAGTGCAGGAATGGCATCAACGGTTGTTTTCAGGTTGGGCAGGCCTCTTCTCTGGGCCTCGGCGACCCATTCCTCGGAATAGTTGTTGCCATTGAAGATAATGCGCTTGTGGTTCTTAATAATTTCCTTGACCACGGCATTCACTTCAGCCTGGAAGTCCTCTGCCTTTTCGAGACGATCAGCGATTTGACTCAGCGTTTCGGCTACAATGGTATTGATGATAAAGTTCGGGGTGGCAATGGATTGCGAGGAACCCACGGACCTGAACTCGAACTTATTGCCTGTAAAGGCGAAGGGAGAAGTTCTGTTTCTGTCGGTGGTATCCTTCGGAAGAACCGGAAGCGTGGATACACCGATCTCCAGGGTTCTGCTGGTTCCATTGTTCTTGACCACACCGGTCTCAATCTGCTCGATAACGCTGGTCAGCTCGTCGCCAAGGAAGATGGACATGATGGCCGGAGGCGCCTCGTTGGCTCCCAGTCTGTGGTCGTTACCGGCTGAGGCAACGGAGAAGCGCAACAGATCCGCATACTCATCCACAGCCTTGATAACAGCCACCAGGAAAATGAGGAACTGGGCATTTTCCGATGGCGTTGTTCCGGGATCGAGCAGGTTCTTGCCATCGTCGGTTGAGATGGACCAGTTATTGTGCTTACCGGAACCATTGACACCTGCGAACGGCTTTTCATGCAAGAGGCATGCCAGTCCGTGCCTGTCGGCCACCTTTTTCATGATCTCCATGGTCAGCTGGTTATGGTCGGTTGCAATATTGGTGGTGGCAAATACCGGAGCCAGCTCATGCTGCGCAGGCGCAACCTCATTGTGCTTGGTTTTTGCGGAAACTCCAAGTTTCCAGAGCTCGGCATCCAGATCATGCATGAAGCGGGAGACCTTCTCCTTGATAATGCCAAAATAGTGATCCTCCAGCTCCTGTCCCTTGGGCGGCTTGGCGCCAAACAGGGTTCTGCCGGTATAAACCAAATCCTTACGCTTCAGGAAGTATTCCTTGTCCACAAGGAAGTACTCCTGCTCAGGACCCAGTGTCGTGACAACCCGCTTGGTGGTGGTATCGCCAAAGAGTTTCAGAATGCGAAGCGCTTGCTTAGAGAGGGCTTCCATTGAACGCAGAAGCGGGGTTTTCAGGTCCAGGGCCTCACCGGTATAGGAGCAGAAGGCGGTGGGAATGTACAGCGTTTTGTCCTTAACAAATGCAGGGGAAGTACAATCCCATGCGGTATAGCCCCTGGCTTCGAAGGTTGCGCGAAGACCACCGGAGGGGAAGGATGAAGCATCGGGCTCACCCTTGATGAGCTCCTTGCCTGAGAATTCCATAATGGCCTTGCCATCCCCGGTAGGCGACAGGAAGGAGTCATGCTTTTCAGCAGTAACGCCGGTCAGCGGCTGGAACCAGTGGGTAAAATGGGTTGCACCCATTTCAACCGCCCAATCCTTCATCACACAGGCCACGACTTCGGCTACATCCGGATCAAGCGGAAGGCCTTCCTTAATGGTTTTCTTCAGCTTCTTATAAATAGGTTTTGGCAGGCGCTCCTGCATGACCGTGTCACTGAACACGGCTGAACCAAACACACCGGAACCGATCTCTTGAATACATCTTTCCATGCTTTCCATGACCTATTCCCCTTTCACTATTAAAGCTTGTTCTGTCTCGCAAATTTGAGTATTTATTCCGGTTCGTCACCGGCTGCAAACAAAACAATGAAAAAAGGCGCTCCACCCACTTGGTGAAACGCCTTTGTTTCCGACAAAACACTATGCAACTGCTTAGGTCCGTTGACCCGAATCCTTCTCTGGATTCTTCATGTTATATATTTTACCAGACTCCTTCATGTTTTGCAAGATGCAAAATCAAAAATTTCATTTTGAAATTGAGCAATACCGGTGCCGTTTTGCTTTTCCCAGTTTATAACTTCTGCGCTTCTTGCGCGCTGAGCCAGAAACCGCTTTTATCGCCTTTATCCTGCTGTTTCCTGCTAAATGGATCGAGCAGGGCGTCTTTCAGTCCTGCAGCCCTCACAATCCTTTCTTGACGCCGCCATCTTGCATATCCTGCATTTTTACGGTCCGATCAGCTTTCGCAACAAGGCTTCCGCCTTGCGGATGTCCGCCTTACCGCCGGTCTTCTTCATGATGTAGCCGAACATCACATTGATGGCCTTGTCCTTGCCGTTTCTGACATCGTCTACCGCCCTGGGATTGGCTTCGATGGCTTCCCTGCAAAGGTTTTCAAGCATCTCGTCGGAGATGCCCACAAGATCCTCCGGCTTGATGAACTCCTCCACCGGTTTGCCGCTTTCCAGCATCTTCTGCAAGGTACTCTGGGCAACGCCGATGTTGATTTTCTTCTCGTCAGCCAGCTTGACGAGCGCGGCAAACTGGGCGGCGGAAATCCTGACGGCAAACAGCTCCTTTTCCTCCTCGGTGTCCATGTTGGAAAAGATGGTACCGACAATCAGGTTGGCCGCATTCTTTACGCTTGCACCCTCAGCCAGAGCACCTTCAAAGAATTCGGCCACCTTTCTGTACCTGGAGATCTGTTTGGCTGTGGCTTCGGGAAGCCCCAGGTCATTCACGTATCGCCTGAGTTTTGCAAAGGGCAGCTCGGGCAAGGACGCCCGGATTTCTTCCACCTTCGCCTCGTCAATGCAAAACCTCAGAATGTCGGGATCGGGGAAATAGCGGTAATCATCGGAGTTTTCCTTATCGCGCATCGGGGTGACGCTGTTGGTTGCCTCATCGTAGCGCATGGTCTGCTGGACAACGGTTCCCCCCGCATCCAGGATATCGGCCTGCCTTTCCGCCTCGGCTATGACGGCCTTTTGAATGAAGCTCAAAGAGTTAATGTTCTTGATTTCGGTTCTTACGCCGAAATTGGGATCGCCGGGCTTTCGCAGCGAGAGATTGACATCGCAGCGCATGGAGCCTTCCTGCATTTTGCAGTCCGATATGCCGATATAGCGCATGGTCAGCTGCAGCTTTTCGGCATACTCCCTTGCCTCTTCGGCTGAAGAAATATCGGGCTCAGAAACGATCTCAATCAGCGGAACGCCGCCGCGGTTATAGTCGATATAGGTATACCCGTTCTCATGGACGAGCTTTCCGGCATCCTCCTCGATATGGATGCGGGTGATACCGATGCGCTTGCCGCTGTCCAGTTCGATATACCCCTTTTCGCAGAGGGGCTCGTCATATTGCGAGATCTGGTAGGCCTTGGGCAAGTCGGGATAGACATAGTTCTTCCGGTCCATATGGGACTTGGTATTGATCTTGCAATTCAGCGCAAGTCCCGCCTTAATGGCATATTCCACCACTTTCTGGTTGAGGATGGGAAGGGTTCCCGGCTGACCGGTGCAAACAGGGCAGCAATGTGTGTTGGGCTCTCCCCCGAATTCGGTGGTGCAGCCGCAGAAAATCTTGGTTTTGGTCGCAAGCTCAATATGGGTTTCAATGCCGCAGACAATTTCATAATTCATATCCCGGCACCTCCTTCGTAAGCACCAATCACTTCTCCGGCGCTTTGTTCATAGAAATGAGCCACCTGAAGCACCGTTGCCTCGTCAAACTTCTTACCGATGATCTGCATGCCGATGGGAAGCCCCTTGGCATCTACTCCGCAGGGAACCGAGATGGCCGGAACGCCTGCGATGTTGACAGGCACGGTGCAGATGTCCGATAAATAGATCTCCACGGGGCTGGCCCCCTTATAGTTCAGCGGGAATGCAGTATTGGGGGCCGTAGGCGCAACGAGCACGTCACATGTTTCAAAGACGGCGTCGAATTCCCGGTTGATTTCTTCACGAATCAGGCAGGCTTTCTTGTAGTAGGCATCATAATAGCCGCTGGACAGCACATAGGTACCCAGCATGATGCGGCGCTTGACCTCGTCACCGAAGCCTTCGCTCCTGGTTTTAACAATCATTTCCTCAATGCTGGTATAGGAGGCTGTGCGGTAGCCATAGCGGATGCCGTCGTAACGTCCCAGGTTGGAAGAGGCTTCCGCGCAGGCGATGATGTAATAGACCGGAAGCGCCAGCTTCAGGGCCGGAAGCCGGATATGCTCGATTTTCGCCCCGTTCTTTTCAAGCAGGGCGATGGCTTCCTCAATCTTCGACTTGATCTCCGGATTGATTCCTTCAAAGAATTCCTCGGCCACACCGATGCGCAAGCCCTTTACATCCTGCTCCAGGCATTGGGTCAGTGATGGGCCATAATCATAATCCACGCTGGTCTGATCACGTTTGTCGCCGCCTCTGACGGCATCAAAAACGATGGCCGCATCCTTCACGCTGTTTGTCAGAGGCCCTATCTGGTCCAGGGAGCTTCCGTAAGCGATGAGCCCATAACGGGATACCGCGCCATAGGTAGGTTTAAGCCCAACCACACCGCAGAAGGAAGCCGGCTGGCGGATGGAGCCGCCCGTATCCGAACCCAGGCTGTATACCGCAAGGTTGGCGCAAACGGCCGCGGCCGAGCCGCCCGAAGAACCACCGGTCACATAATTCGTGTTCCTGGGATTCAGCGGCGCCCCATAACAACTGGTTTCCGAGGTGCTACCCATGGCGAATTCGTCCATGTTTGTCTTGCCCAGAAGCACCGCACCCTGCTTTTTCAGCTTCTCCCACACGGTCGCATCATAATATGGCTTAAAGCCCGTAAGGATCCTGGAGCAGCAGGTGGTGGGAAGCCCGTCGGTGCAGATATTGTCCTTCAGGGCCATGGGGATGCCGCAGAGGGGCGGCGCATCGCCCTCCTTAAGCATTTGGTCGGCCTGCTCCGCTGCCTTCAGGGCAATATCAAAGGTCAGATGCACATAGGCATTGAGGGTTGGATTCAGTTTTTCAATGGCATCGATATAGGCTTTGGTCAGCTCCACCGCTGAAATTTCGCGGTTACGCAGTTTTATGGCCAGTTCAGATATTCCCGCTCTCATTTTTTACTCCTTTCCACACTGAAAAATCCGTTATACCCTTCAACATTGGAAAGGATCTTTTCATTGGGCAGGGACGGCATTACTTCATCTGGGCGCAGGTCGTCAAAGGAGACCATCCTCGCACCCACGCTTCTAATCTGCTCGGTTCCGCCCTCGATGGATTGGTTGATGGTATCCGCAAAGGCAATTATCTCGTCAAACTCGGCTGTAAACCGCTCAAGCTCTTCATCCGAGAAGCTCAGTTTTGCAAGTTTCGCGAGCTTTTCTATCTCGGCTTTTGAAATCGCCATAATCCTCACTCCATTTCTGACAGCGACCGGCTGTCACGTTTGGCCGGATGATTTTTGACATGCTTAATTCCGGATTTTAATATGCACCTCACGCAGCTGCTGTTCGGTTACCTCGCCTGGCGCGCCGCACAACAGGTCCTGTGCGTTACTGTTCATGGGGAAGGCCACAACCTCGCGGATGTTTTCCTCGTTCCTGAGCAGCATGATCATCCGCTCGATCCCCGGGGCCATGCCGGCATGGGGTGGCGGCCCGTACTGGAAAGCATTATAAAGCGCGCCGAACTTCTTTTTCAAGGTTTCCTCATCATAGCCCGCAATCTCGAAAGCCTTTACCATGATATCCAGGTCGTGGTTGCGGACCGCGCCCGAAGAAAGTTCAACGCCGTTGCAGACGATGTCATACTGGTAAGCCAGGATGTCCAGAGGATCCTTGGTAGTCAGGGCCTCCAGCCCACCCTGGGGCATGGAGAAGGGGTTATGGGTAAATTGGATTTTCCCGGTCTCCTCATCCATTTCATACATCGGAAAATCATTGACATAACAGAAGCGGTAAGCATTCTTCTCGCATATGTCGAGGCGCTTGCCCAGCTCATTGCGGATGAGCCCCGCGTACTTGTTGGCAAGCTTCTCCTTGTCGGCAATGAAGAATATGGTATCGCCGGGTATAAGGCCGGCAATCCGGGCCAGCTCACCTTTTATTTCTGCGGGGATGTATTTGTCGATGGGGCCTTTGTAGGTCATATCCTCCTGGATCTCAAGGTAACCTAGCCCACCCATGCCGATGGACAGCGCATATTCCAGCAGTTTTTCATGGAAGCCCTTGGACATGTCGGCATGCACCTTGATGGCCCGGACCGTCTTGTTATGGAAGGGCTTGAACGAGCATTTCTGGAAGAAATCGGTCACATCGATGATGCGCAGGGGATTTCTAAGGTCCGGCTTATCGGTGCCGAATTCCAGCATGGCCTGCTTGTAGCTGAAAACGGGGAACGGTGCCTCGGTGATGGTATACCCTTCGGGGGCGAACTTTTTGAAGGTTGCCGTCAGCACCTCCTCGCCCACGCGGAAAACATCTTCCTGGGTGGCAAAGCTCATTTCAAAGTCGAGCTGATAGAACTCTCCGGGAGAGCGATCGGCCCGCGCATCCTCGTCACGGAAGCAGGGGGCGATCTGAAAATACTTGTCAAAGCCCGAGACCATCAGCAGCTGCTTATAAATCTGGGGCGCCTGGGGCAGCGCATAAAACTTCCCTTTATGTTTTCTTGACGGAACGATATAATCCCGTGCTCCTTCGGGAGAGGAGGCAGAAAGAATCGGTGTCTGGATTTCGACAAAGCCCATCTCGGTCATCTTCTGCCTTAAGAAGCTGATGACCTGGGACCTGAAGAGGATATTGTCCTTTACCTTGCGGTTTCTTAAATCAAGGTAACGGTACTTTAGGCGCACGTCCTCCCGAATCTCCCTGGAAGTGACGACTTCAAAGGGCAGATCCCTGTACACCCGGCCCAAAACCGTCACTTTATCCGCCACAAGCTCAATGGTGCCGGTGGGAATCTTGGGGTTGTAGGTTTCTTCATCCCGTTTTTCAATCACACCTTCAATGGATAAGCATTCTTCCTTTCTGACGCCTTTTGGCAGCTCGATGTTTCTGAAGACCACCTGCATGACACCATACATGTCCCTCAGGTCAATAAAGGACACGCCGCCGTGGTCCCGGATGTTTTCCACCCATCCCGCAATTTTAAGGACGCTGCCGATATCTTCTTCGGTGATTTGGTTCATGGTCCTGGTACGATAAACCTCTGCCATAAATTCTCCCTCCTCATCTTTTATCAAACTCACGGTATCGGGAGAGCGCCCATATAATTAAAAAAGCTGCTCGCCCGACATGAAAATATCAGGGCGAACAGCACTATCATTCGTCCGCGGTACCACCTGAATTACTGCACTCCATTGTACAGTCACTTCTTAGTGTTTGCCGCTTTAACGTTCGGCCTACGTCGCACCTACTTGCCACATGCCATGCACTGTGGCTTTCAGATTGAAGCTGGTGAAGTGTTCTTCACATGAATTCACTTTACGGGTTCTCACCATTCCCCGCTCTCTGTAAACGATAATTCATGCTACTCCTCTTCGTCATCGCTTCTCCAAATATTATATTTGCCGTATATTTTAATATATCACAGCTTGCCCTGTCAATAGGGACTTACCCTCGTGAAATCTTCCCGTATTATCAAGCATTCTTGTTATTATTCCCTCTTTATCCATGCACATGGACTCGGTTTGCCAAAAAATTCATCATTCACCATATAAGCCGCGGCAAACGCTGGGTCGCTCCTCAGCGTTGCCCGGTCAATGCCGCATTATAATTATTAGCATTCAAAAGGCATATTATTTCATTTACACAAAAGCATGTTTACTCTCGATTCAAACGAGCAAACTTATATATATTCTCACCACACAGCTAATACGATTTACCGAAGAAGTGTCCGAAAATCGCTCACTGAAATCTTCTCATTCCTTATAAACCTTAAAATAAGCCTCATCGCATAATTTGTATTTTTTCTTTTCAGATTTAATCTCAAATGTGGCAAAGAAAACAAGTCCGCTTTGGAAGACTGTTTAGCCTATCGGCTCTTTTCAATGTCGTTTCCTGCGATTGCAAAGTCGTATTGCGGACTGTTCTTCTATCAGTCAGACGTTTTGCGGCTGGACTGCTTCCTCACAATTCTACTTGTTTCATTCAGCATACGGTAAATTCGATTTCATAATATTCTCATACTCCTTATCGAGAGAGGCAATTATTCTTTCTACCAAATCAAACAAGCGATTTAAATCTTCTTTTATATCTTCATGTTCACGTAGATATTCGGTGTGCCATAAATACGGCCATAATCCGGCAGAACCCCCGCCTTCGGAATATATGATAAATGCAAGGCGGGAATCATTGCACAGCAATTCAGTGCAATTTTTATAAAGGGATAAATCGGCTATTATCTCAGCATACTCCCTGACCTCCGGAGGGATATTCAGGTACTCTGGCGCGAATATCCAGCCATCTTCATCTTTTATTCCCTTAAGCTCAAAGACTCCTATAAGGGTTTTGACTGCCTGCATGGAAAAAAATCCTTTGAGTCTAGGAATTAATTCATTATATTCCCTGATATCCTCCATTAACTGGTTGTCAATGGAAATGCCAATCAAATAGTCCTCTTTAACTACCTGACGATTAATAATCTGCTGGTATATATCCCTGATTTTATATATCTCAGGGTTATTAATAGGAAAAAGAGCTTGTCTCTGCTCATAAACGTTATTGAAGCCAGGAGCCGGTTGTAAGCCTTGGGAATGCAAATCTTCCGATACCTTCGTCACTTTGCTAAGCAATAGGTAATGAAAAACAAAGGATAAAATTAATACAATGGATATTAGCGTCATTATTAAAATATTGATGCCACAAGGTTTCCGTAACGAGGTAATCTTTTTATTTAATTGCTGCATTTATTCTCCCTCCATCCTGTTTCTGGGGACTTATAATGATAGTTTATATTCATCAATTATAACAATATAAGTATACGCATCAAGACCTTGGATATCAACATTAATTGAAAAGTCTTTCAAAGAAGGCTATTATTTATCCAGTATTAGAAAAAAATACATAGCCACGCGTTAAGCGTTTTGGTATGCACAACTGGGCTTGTAAACCTTTTAGCTTAAGTTCTTCCAGTTTACGCCTTCTGTATTTATGCACGTTCAGGAGGACAAGTCAAATGGAGTTTGCGGCATTACGATTGACATTGCCAATGTCATTAAGCGCTTTCCGCTTTTTTCTCCGGACCCGGTTTATATGCCTTTCAAAATCACCATTGCGCAGCAGCTCTGCGAGGACAAGCTGTTCAAACACAGGCACCGTACAGGAATAAAAGCCAAGCCGGCGCTGAAAGTCTTCCAGCAGTTTTTCCGGAAGAACCATGTAACCTATACGCATGGACGGCGCAATGGTTTTTGAAAAGGTATTGATGTAAACCACATTGGAATCGGATGTTATGGAAAAGAGAGAATCCTCCGGTTTTTTGGAAACCGTCAGTTCAGAATCATAATTATCTTCAATAATAAAACCATCTCTTTGCTTCGCCCAGCGCAGGTACTCATGTTTCTTTGATATACTGGCGGTAACGCCGCTTGGAAAGCTGTTAAACGGCGTGACATGCAATATGGTTGCATCGGTTCGCTCCAGCTCTTTTGAAGATATGCCGTCCTGGGTCAACGAAAGCATATCGCATTGAATGCCGGTCGCTTCGTAGACTTTCCTGATCTTGTCGTATGACGGTTGCTCAAGGGCGAATTTTTTCCTGTCTCTGAAAAGCTGGGCAATCAGGCCATAAAGATATTCCGCACCGGATCCCACGATAATCTGTGACGGCTTGACGAATATGCCGCGGCTTCTTGCCAGATAGGAGCAAATCTCTGTTCTCAGTTCATCGCATCCGCTGTTGGGGGATTTCACAAAAATCCGATTTCCGTAAATAGCCAATACTTTTCTCATGGTTTTGGCAAATACCGAAAACGGAAAATCTCCCACATTGCTGGATTGTGGCTGGATTTTAGGCAAGGTGCTGCTCTGCAACACCGGAGTTTCATGAAAATCGGATTTACGGTAAATAACAAAACAGCCGCTTCGCTGGCGGGTTTCAATATATCCTTCTTCACTCAGCAAAGCTATGGCATGCTCAACGGTAACAACGCTTACACCGGTCTCCTCGGCGATGGTCCGCTTTGAAGGAAGGCGGCTTCCATAAGGATAAACTTCGGATATGATATCCTGTACAATGCATTTATACAACTGCATATAAGCAGGTACCGATGAGCTGGTATCAATATGATAATTCATCTGGTTATATAAAACTCTCCCATTCTGGTTATTTTGATAATATCAATTGTATTGTATGCTTATTTCACCAATTTGTAAAGAAGACATCCTTAAAGATGTAAAGGAATATAAGGGGGATACGTAAACATGAGCAAAAACCGTAATACCACTGTTCAACTGACAGTGACCGCCATGTTTATGGCAATGAATATTGCACTCAGCTCATTCGGCGTACCGGTTCCCGGCGGGCACCTGTATCTGAATGATATCGTTATCTGCCTGGCGTCAATCCTGCTGAACCCATTGCAGGCATTTGTAGTAGGCGGCATAGGAGCGTTTATCGGTGATTTTCTCTTTTACCCCGCACCGATGTTTGTTTCCCTTGTTACGCATGGTCTTCAGGCTGTTGTAATTTCCCTTTTTTCGCATAGATTTTTGAAAAACAAACCGCGCCTTGCATCCGGAATAGGCGTGGCCGTCGGCGCTGTCATCATGGTCGTCGGGTATTCTCTTGGAAGGGCTTTCATTTACAGTACACCGGAATACGCTTTGCTGAAATTGCCTTTCCAGATACTTCAGGCTGTGGTCGGTGCCGTCGTTGGCATGCTGCTTTGCTGGAAGCTCGGAATTCACAAATTGTATACCAGAATCATAAATGCTAATCAGGCATGATTTATAGCCATCCATCATCGCGATTTCCTGCAAGGTACAGAAGATGAATCAGACGATGAAATCCTTTTCCCACTGCCCTTTTGATTCAAGATTCTCGGGATAATATATCATGGAGAAAGAGGCGCAAATCCTCTTTCCCCATGCATTCCGTCCCTCTTCAACGCCCTGAACACATCCACGTTATTGGCCTTAAAATCGACAGGCCGCATGGATTAACCGCAAGATCAAAGGATCCATTTTCGATAAAACCGTTATGCTGCACATCGTGAACGCTATATAGTCAACACGACCGGACTTCAGTTTTGCGCGGTTTTGATCATAGATTCACAAAGATCCAATCCCAGCACATATTTTGCGCCGCGTTCGGCAAGAATCCTGAGAAACGGCCTTCGCCGCAATGGTTTACCGGCTTTAGGTCAGCAAGGTTTTAGCCTTAACTCCAAGGCATTTTTGAAAAATCTCCGTTTGCGGGAACATATCAACCGTTAATCTGCCCACCTATCATTTTCCCTAAGTAATAGATTAATGCAGGGACCTCTCAGTCCCCTGCGAGATCCTCATTGTCGATGCTCTTATCAATAGCATGGCGGAGTATTTTCTTTGAAGTATTCTTAATGAACTCCTCTTCACGGATCTTTACCTTTCTGATAGTCTTATGCGGTGCCATTCTGCTGTTGACCTTCTTTATCTCCCGATTGAAGTATGCCTGGATAGCCTCCCTGCCTTCAATACCGTTTAATTTGAGCAATTCGTAATCCGGGAATATCTCGGCAACGATAACTTCCTTATTGTTCTGGTTCTTTGTTTCACCGGCATAAACAACGACTTCTGAAACGCCGACTATTCGCTGTACCTCTTGTTCGATCTCCTCAGGATAGACATTCTTACCGTTACTCAATATGATGATATTCTTCCGTCTGCCGGTAATATATAGCCAGCCCTCATCGTCGATTTTTCCATAGTCACCCGTCATGAAATAGCCCTCTTCATCGAATGCTGCGGCAGTAGCTTCAGGATTCTTATAATAACCAAGCATGACGTTGGGTCCCTTTACGCAGATCTCTCCCTCTCCGTTTTCATCAGGGTCTTTGATCTTAATCTGCTCACCTATGATTGGCACCCCGACACTTCCTTTTTTCTGATACTTATTTCTGTTGCATGAAACCAGAGGTGAACACTCGGTTATGCCATATCCGTTAAGAACGGTTATGCCAATAGCATCAAACATATCAATGATATCCTGGTTTATAGCCGCACCGCCCGAAATGATCATCTCCAGCTTGCCGCCGAAATTGTCCAGTATGCTCTTAAAGAATATGCGCCGTAAATCGATGCCTATTTTTCTTAAGAAATTGCTGATCTTTATCATGCGCCTCAGCATGTCAGCCTTTCCGCTTTTCTGCGCGGTGGCCCAAATCCTTTTATACATGGTTTCCACAAACAGCGGCACCAGGACCAGGTGGCTGGGCTGTTGCTCTTTTACTTCGTTCATGAAATACTTAAGTCCGCTGCAAATAAAGGTCGTGCAGCCCTGCGCAAAATGCCCGACAAAAACCACCGTAGAGCAATAGGTATGATGCGGTGGAAGCACAGCCATGGTTTTAGGTGTTATTGCAAAGAGATACATGCCCTGTGTCATGTCTGAGGCTATATTCTTCTGGGAAAGCATAACGCCCTTGCTTTTGCCTGTTGTTCCTGATGTGAATACGATGGTCGCAAGCCTGTCTGGATCGATTTCATAATCATAGTATGAATTATCGCCGTTTTCAAATCTTACCTTACCCTTTTCAACCAGATCCGCGAGTTTGAGTGCAGACGCCATTTTGGGCTCGCCCATGCATATAAAGGTCTTTAAAGTGGGAACGCTGCTACCTATCTGAATGATCTTTTCTTCGACAGAATTGCTATAGACGATATATTCACACTCGGCAAAATCGAGTAACCCCGTCATCTCGTCAAGAGGCATATCCTTGTCTATGGGGACCACGATCGCCCCTATGGCTATCAACGCAAAATAACTGCAGATCCAGTATATTGATGTTTCGCCTATAATGGCGACCTTCTTATCGGTACAACCCAAGGCTATCAGCTCTGTACCCAAATTCCTTACATAATCCCGTACTTCGCTAAAGGTTACATCGACAGTCTTGGCATCATGCGGATCTTTCTTATAGGAATAGGCTGTTCTGTCGGGATATTTCCTGGCCACATTTTCGACCATTACACGGAAATTCTCAAAGACTGTGGTTTCATACAGCGGATACTTTATGTCAGCATTCATTCTTATTGATACTCCCTTACCATCAGACTTATATCGAATTATTCTTAAATGATAACCTTATCATAAGATAAAATCAACTTTGGGAAATGAATCTTCGACATACGGAAGCAAGCCATTTCACCTTTAAGTTACAGCACCATCACTTAATGTAAGGCCTTTGTACAGCTTAGATCAGCATTTTCAATTCTGCAGACAAGATTCTATTCCATCCTATTTTGCCTTTCAGTATTCCATGGCACAGTGACCGACATATCGTTTCATTTGGCATTATACCATATGAGATAACATAGATGTAGATTTCGGTATAAACACCATGCCATAGACGCATGGCGTATATTTTAACAGACTTCAGCAATGCAACAGTGTTCTGAGATGAAACTGAAAATACAATTCATATCAAAAGCAATACCATGCTTTCCATATGGCTCGTGGATGGAACTGATGGCCACCGGAAGGCTGCCACCGGAAACCATATGCTAGGAATCCAAATATAGTATAATTATATAAAAAAACGCATCCTGGGTGAGGTATGATGAAACATTTTGCGGCTATGCTTGCCATTTTCCTGATATTGTTCCCAATTGCGGGATGCGGCTCTGCCGGCGATACCGGGAACAGCCCGGACGCCGGTCCGGAAACATCTCCTGCTGCCTCAGAATATACGGCCGTACCACAGCCGGCGGATGAAACGGATAAAAACATTCCCGCAGCAACGGATACCCGCGGCAAACGGGCAATCAATTTCTACTGTCCTACAATAGAGGAATCTCAAATCATAGAGATGTATCAGGAGCTTCATCCCGACTTTCCTTATAAAATAGCGATCCATCACTTCGGCAATGTGGATACCAGTTATTACGGTGCTCTTGACAAGGCTTTCGCAGCCGGAGGCGAAGATATGCTCGATATTTGCATGGTTAATAGCGGATATGTAGAAAAATACGCCCGTGGAGCCATGGCCCGGTATGCGGCGCCATACGGGGACCTTGGCATAGACGTGGATACCCTCTTGAAAGAATCCGACATTTACCAGTATGTCATTGACATGGGCACAAACGCCGACGGTCAGTTGGTCGCCTTAAGCTACCAGGGAACAGGCGGCGCTTTCATCTATCGCCGTTCAATCGCGAAGGATGTTTGGGGAACAGATGACCCAGAAATGATCAAGGACAAAATCGGACCGGGGTGGGACAGGTTTTTAAAGGCGGCGGACGAATTAATGGCCGCAGGATATGCCATCGTATCAGGACCTGATGATATTTGGCATGCCGTAGAAAACAGCGCGGAACTTCCATGGGTCGTTGATGGAAAACTTGTCATCGACCCAAGGCGTGAAGCCTTCCTTGACCTTGCAAAAACTCTCCATGACAATGGATACACCAACAATACAACAGCATGGTTAGATGATGACTGGTTTAATGCCATGAGGGATGCCGGCCCGAAAAAAGTCTTCGGGTACTTCGCACCGGCATGGATGGTCAACTATACGATTAAAACTGAATGCGGCGGCGAAAAACCCGGCGAAGGAACTTACGGCGACTGGGCTGTCTGTGAGCCGCCGGCCGGCTTTTTCTGGGGCGGTCTCTGGGTTTTTGTCAATAAATATTCGGAGTATAAAGAGGAGCTTGGCGATTTGGTCAGGTGGATTACCCTTGACAGTTCCGAGACAGGCTTTCAGTATTCCCTGGCAAATGGCGCTTTCCCAGGCAACGAATGGGTGCGGGACGCCGTAACCTCCGGTACGGTCATGAAGAAAGTCTCCGGTGTATCTGATTTTCTAGGCGGCCAGGATATGTTTGACGTGTTTGATAAGGCAGCGAGGCTTGCAAGCGGAAAGAACGTAACTCAGTATGATACAGCCATCAACTCTTACTGGCTTGCTGCCGCCCGCGAATATGTGGAGGGTCGGAAAACGCGGGAACAGGCCATTCTGGATTTTAAAAAGCAGGTAAAGGACAAACTGGGTATTGCCGCAGAGTAGCTCTTTGGGGATGAAAGGTTAACGAGGGCGATATCGCCCTCGTCGTCACATTTAGAATAAATCCTCTGTCGGGATAATCGGCATTCAACGATTCCGTCACCTTTCGCGTACCTGTTTTACTCCAGTTCGAACACGCCGGTATACAACTGATAATACTGGCCTTTTTGCGCCAGCAATTCCTCATGGGTGCCGCGTTCAATAATACGTCCATGATCCAGCACAAGGATAACATTGGCATTCTTGACCGTAGACAGGCGGTGGGCAATCACGAACACCGTCCTGTCTTTCATGAGAGCATCCATCCCGCGCTGCACCAAGGCCTCCGTCCTGGTATCGACTGATGACGTGGCTTCGTCCAGGATCATTACCGGTGGATCCGCGACCGCCGCCCTCGCGATGGAAATCAGTTGGCGCTGTCCCTGGGAAAGGTTCGCCCCGTTTTCCGTAATCATCGTATAATACCCATCGGGCATGCGGCTGATAAAGTTATCAGCGCCAACCAGCTTTGCAGCCGCAATGCATTCCTCGTCGGTGGCGTCCAGTCTGCCGTAACGTATATTATCCATTACTGTTCCGGTGAAAAGGTTGGTATCCTGCAGGACCATACCGATCGCATGGCGGAGGTCGGGTTTTCTGATTTTGTTGATATTGATGCCGTCATAGCGGATTTTGCCGTCGGCAATATCATAAAAACGGTTCAGCAGGTTCGTTATGGTCGTCTTTCCGGCACCGGTCGCGCCAACAAACGCCACTTTCTGCCCGGGCTTCGCATAAAGGGTGATGTCGTGCAGTACCGGTTTCCCCGGTTCATATTCGAAATCGACGTCGAACATTCTTACATCTCCGGCAAGTTTCGTGTATGTTACGGAGCCGTCGTGGTGGGGATGCTTCCAGGCCCATATGCCGGTTCTTTCCTTGCATTCGATCAACTGTCCGTTTTCCTCGCGGACATTCACCAGTGTGACATAACCATTGTCCTGCTCGGGTTCTTCGTCGATCAGTTCAAATATTCGCTGTGCTCCGGCAATTCCCATTACAACGGCATTTATCTGGTGCGATATCTGGTTGATGCTTCCTACAAACTTCTTTGTCATATTAAGGAACGGAACGGTAATGCTGATGCTCATGGCAAGTCCCGAAACACTCAGGTTCGGCACATTGCCGACCAGTAAGGCGCCGCCGGTAATGGCAACGATGACATACAATATATTCCCTATGTTGTTCAGGATCGGGCCCAGGATATTGGCATACTGGTTTGCCGCCTTTGAATCGTTGAACAGCGCTTCATTAATCCTGTCAAAGTCCGCCTTGCTTTCTTCCTCATGACAGAAAACCTTGATGACCTTCTGGCCGACCATCATTTCCTCGGCAAAGCCCTCCAGGCGGCCAATGGCTTTCTGCTGCCTGATAAAGTACCTGGCTGAGCCGCTGCCGACCTTTTTCGTGATAAAGTACATTGCGATAACGCCTGCGACCACGACAATCGTCAGCCATATGCAGTAGTACATCATGATGCCGAAAATCGTGATGACCGTAACAGCAGATACCAAAAGCTGCGGGAAACTCTGGGATATCATCTGTCGCAACGCATCGATGTCATTGGTGTAGTAGCTCATGATATCTCCATGATTGCGCGTATCGAAATATTTGATCGGCAGCGTCTGCATCCTGTTGAACATTTTTACGCGGAATTTCTTCAGGGTCCCCTGGGTTATTATCGCCATCATCTGGTTATATGCAACGCCGCTTGCAAGGGACAATACGTAGAACGTCGTCAATATGGCAACAAGGGGCAGCACTTTTCCTTCTGCGGCATGCCAGTCGCCGGCCTGCCAGTACTTCTCCACAATGGCGATGATCTTCTGCTGAAATATAGAAGGAATGGAGCTCACTGCGGCATTAAATATGATACAGGCAATGACAATCGGCAGCATGACCGGGTAAAACTCAAATAATGTTTTAAGCAAGCGGGTAACTACCGATTTTCTATTCTTGATATTCGCATTTTTTGCATTGTCAGTCTTCACTTGGATTCCCCGCCTTGTTCTGTGAGTAGTATATTTCACGGTAGATGGCGTTTTCAGCCAGCAGCTGCTCATGTGTTCCAATGCCGTTGATGGTACCTCCGTCCATGACGATTATCCTGTCCGCGTCCTCAACGGAGGCGGTTCTCTGGGCAATAATTATCTTGGTCGTCTCAGGCATGTAATCCCGGAGAGCCTTGCGGATCTTGGCATCGGTTTTCGTGTCCACCGCGCTGGTGGAATCGTCCAGGATCAGTATTTTCGGTTTCTTGAGCAACGCTCTTGCTATACAGAGCCTTTGCTTCTGCCCGCCCGACAGGTTGGCTCCTCCCTGCTCCACATAGGTGTCATAGCCCATCGGGAACTGGCTGATGAACTCATCGGCACAGGCAAGCCTGCATGCTTCGGCCATCTCTTCATCTGTCGCATCCTTGTTGCCCCACCGAAGATTTTCCTTAATGGTACCGGAAAACAGGACATTTTTCTGCAGCACGACGGCGACCTGGTTTCTAAGCGCCGTCAGGTCATAATTCCTTACGTCTATGCCCCCTACTTTCACAACGCCCTCGGTTGCGTCATAAAGACGAGGAATCAGTTGGACGAGGGATGATTTTGAAGATCCCGTCCCGCCGATGATCCCGATGGTCTCGCCGGATTTTATCTGCAGGTTTATGTTCGACAGGACCATCTTTTCCGCCTTTTCGGAATACTTGAAGCTGACATTTTCAAAGGAAATGGAACCGTCCTTCACCGTATATACGGGATTTTCGGGATTCGTCAGCGTGCTTTTTTCACTGAGCACCTCGACGATACGCTTTGCGGATTCGGCGGCCAAAGTAAGCATGACGAAAACCATGGAAAGCATCATCAGGCTGTTCAGGATCATAAAACTATATGTCAATATCGCTGAAAACTGCCCGATGTCAAAGTCCAGTCCCCTGCTGGTGATAATGGTGTATGAACCGAAGGACAAAACAAAGACCATGACCGCATACAGGCAAAACTGCATTATCGGTCCGTTGAAGGCCAGGATGCGTTCCGCCCTTGTAAAGTCCATGCAGACATCCTCGGCCGCAGCCTCGAACTTCTTCTGCTCATGATCTTCCCGAACGAAGGATTTTACCACGCGTATACCTTTGATGTTTTCCTGGATCGACTTGTTCAGCGCATCGTATTTTCTAAAAACCTTCCTGAACAGCGGAAATGTTTTGTATATCACGATACCAAGGCCAACTGCGAGGATCGGGGCTACAACGAGGAAGATCCAGGCCATGCGTCCGCCCATCACAAAGGCCATCACGAATGCAAATATCAGCATCAGGGGCGAGCGGATGGCAATTCTTATCAGCATCATATAGGCATTCTGAACATTGGTGACGTCGGTCGTGATGCGGGTTATCAGCGACGATGTCATAAACTTGTCGATGTTTTCAAAGGAATAGCCCTGGATACTGTAAAATATGTCCTTCCGCAGGTTCTTGGCAAAACCGCAGGCCGCGGTCGCACTGGTCATCCCAGCAATCCCGCCGAAGGCCAGCGAAAGGAATGCCATTATCACAAGGATAATACCGTATTTTATAATCGTATCCAGGTCGCACCCGTTTTTGATTTGGTTGACAAGCGTAGCCGTGATAAACGGGATGATACATTCGATTACCACTTCAAACGTAATAAGTATGGGGGTAATAATGGATTGTTTCTTGTACTCGCGTATGCTTTTTGCCAGTTCCCTGATGATATGAACCAGTCCCTTCCATAAAAAACGAGTACTGTCCATCAACTGAAACAATTGATGAACATTACTCGTTTTCTGCTTTTAAGCGTACAATTAAGCTTAAGCAAGCCTAACTTTGCATTATCCCTACTGTTTATAGAAGCTGACGAACTAAAAGAATATTATATAAGATTTCATCAAAATCGTCAATTACAGCCGCCGGCTAAATTCTATTCATCCATGGCACAAGCCGTTTGTTGCCGGCGCACTGGATACCTGGTATGCTTACATCCGGCAAGATACCTGATTTATGTGAAGCATGATCCATTCACTGGGCCTGGCAAAGTTAAGTAAATTTACCATTTATGATTTTTATGTTAAGAACAATTATCTTTATAGTTATGTTTTCTTTGCCGTTTGCAAAGACGTATGGTAATGATGATCGGTATCTCCGGGTTGTCGTCAGCTACCTCCAGAAATGCATCCATGACAAACCCTTTCCTAAAAGCAAGCCCCAAAATATTCTGAAGCGGTCTGTGATAATAATACTGCAAAACAGGTTGTCCTCTTATGGCTTCTCCCATATGTACACATTCTGTAAGATAATATCCTTCCGGATGTGTAAAACACGGATGATGCGTTGAAAATACGAAAATTCCATCATCGGACAGCAAATGATAGACAGCCTCAAATAGCGGTTCGATATCGGCGATATCCATAATTGCCATATTGGAAACCGCCTTGTTATACGGTTCTGCTCTCTTCAGCTTTAAAAGTTGGCTATAATCCGTTGCATCACATACTATAAATTCCACCTTATCAAGCACATCCGCTCTCCGTCGTTTGGCATGTTCAATCAGTTTAGGGCTGAAATCAAAAGCTACTACCCTTGCTCCATTTTGTGCAAGCCTTTGTGAGAAGTTGCCATTTCCACAGCCAATGTCCAGGACAAAGTCGCCTTCTTTTATATTCAGCAGCTTTTCAGTGTTAGGGCGAACGAGGCAACAATGAAAATAGTTCGAGTTATCACCCATTTTATTGTCCCAATAATCGGCATTCGCTTCCCATGCCTGCCAATTTTCTTTATTTGTATTTTTCATCTATACTCCCACCCGATATTTCATCTCTTTATCAGACTTCGATGTCGCATAATTGATAGATTCCCTTAATGACAGGTTGTTTCCCTTTGATATAGCTGTCAATATCATGCGGGTATTTTTTGGCCATTTCTATTTTTATCCTGCTGTATTTTTCGCAGTATTCGGGGTTCTATCTGAGAAAATCCCTGAGAGCCAAATGCCGCCTCAACTCGGGATTATCCTTGTGCCAAACATACAAATGATGTTTCACAAGATGTGCTTTTTCTTTCTCGTTGTACTTAAAAGCTTCTCTTCCCTTAATGCCTAGATCGCCTTCGTGCGTATAACCTATGTTATGCAGTTTTTCTATGACGGCAAGCAAACATGCCGTCGTCAATAATAATGTCAATGTCGATGACAGGCTTAGCCCAGGGTCATATGGCTCAATGATTATTGTCCTCATTTTGCACCACTATCAATTTTTTATGTACTAGCTTTTTTCTTTGCCATCAATGTTACACATCCAATGTGGTTCAAGCGGATGGAAATAATGGCTATGGGAGCAGCAAAGCGCGCGCATTGGATTAAGCGTTAGAAAAATGTATTAAATCAAGCCCGAAATTATTGCGCTTAAACCCTTTTTCCTCTATATGCGTCTGTCTTAAATCCAATCTTTTTTTATACAGCGATTCTTGCCGGATTTACAGATACTGCTTCAGCTTTAATAGTGACAGTTAGGTATTCATCTAAAACATATTTTACTATTGCACGCGCTGCCTCAGTTGCGTAACCACAACCCCAACACTTCAGTGCTATTTAATAAAAAGCCAAAAGTTGGATTTTCTTTATCCATGCAAATACAGCCAACGATTGTTTAGCGTTATAACAAATCGGTACGTAAAATTCTTGTTTGTCCGTTTACTCTGTTCCTCAAAACCAACTAATGCAATCCGCTCCGTCTTTAACAGGCGGATGGCAATATTTCATTTTTGGGCAGCTTCTTTTGCGGTCATATACTTCATTATTTCACACCTCTAAAGTGTATAATTACCCAAAAATATTATATTAGTAAATGCGCATAATTTCAAAGAGAGTTACTATTCTCCATCATAATCTTTACATCCAGCCTGTCAACTCAACCCTACCAATTTTTGAGTCCAAATTTCGCTCCAAAAGTACCCCCTCGATATGTTTCCATGTACGTATTTCGCATCTTTAGGTTGAGTAGACAACTTGGATGTACTTCCGGAAACCCAGTAAAATCAAGGCTTACAGCCGCGACATCAATACTACCGTCTCAACATGGGCCGAGCCGCTTGGATTGATGTCTTGGACTGATTTTTTGAACCTTACGTCTACGGGAACATGTCAATGGGTTTTTCGGTCTTTTT
>ENA-OWOZ01000736-OWOZ01000736.1-bioreactor-metagenome-genome-assembly--contig:-NODE-736-length-37199-cov-19.126071_pt1 | contig 37199 bp, 40 predicted proteins | sample MGYA00238140_ERZ651804 | MGnify/ENA primary metagenome ERZ651804 (study PRJEB26910, sample SAMN07631232) | bioreactor metagenome | isolation source: Switchgrass digestor | place: USA: Dartmouth...
ACCTAATTAGGGTGGCACCGCGGGAATTAAACCTCTCGTCCCTTTATAAGAGATGAGAGGATTATTATTTTTTGAGGAGGTATTTATATGAGAGAGTCTATGGGAAGCTTAAGAAGAACCCATATGTGTGGAAATTTGAGGATGGAAAATGTAGATGAAGAAGTAGTACTGATGGGATGGGTACAAAGAGAAAGAAACTTAGGTTCTTTAATATTTGTAGACCTTAGAGATACTACAGGAATCTGTCAGATAGTATTTGACAATACAGTTTCAGAGGATGTATTTGCAAAGGCTGAAAGGGTAAGAAGTGAATATGTCCTAGCTGTTAGAGGAAAGGTTAGAGAAAGGGAATCGAAGAATAAGGAAATACCAACAGGAGATATAGAGGTATTGGCTGAGGAGTTAAGAATTCTAAATGAATCAGAAACTCCTCCAATATACATTAAAGACGATGATAATGTAGCAGAGAATATGAGGTTAAAATACAGATATCTGGATTTGAGAAAGCCTTCAATGCAGAATAGGTTGAAGATTAGGCATAAGGCTGCAAAATTAATAAGGGATTTTCTAGATGAGAATAATTTCTGTGAAATAGAAACTCCAATGCTTACAAAACCTACTCCAGAAGGTGCAAGGGATTATCTAGTACCAAGCAGGGTAAATCCTGGGAAATTCTATGCTTTACCTCAATCACCTCAGCTTATGAAGCAATTACTTATGGTATCAGGCATGGACAGATATTATCAGATAGTAAGATGCTTTAGGGATGAGGATTTAAGAGCAAATAGACAACCAGAATTTACTCAGGTGGACATGGAAATGTCCTTTGTTGATGTGGATGATGTAATTAGCATAAATGAAAAGCTGTTATACAGGATATTTAAAGAATTAAAAGGAGTGGAAATATCTCTTCCTATACAAAGAATGACCTATAAAGAAGCTATGGAAAGATTTGGTGTTGATAAGCCTGATTTAAGATTTGGATTTGAGCTTGTAAATATTTCAGATATAGTTTCCAATTCACAATTTAAGGTATTTAAGAGTACAGTTGAGAATAATGGCTCCGTAAGGGGTATAAATATTAAAGGCTATGGTGACAGGTTTTCAAGAAAGGATATAACAAGTCTGGAGGATTATGTAAAGACCTTTGGTGCAAAAGGACTTGCATGGATTAAGATAACTGATGAAGGTGTTACTTCTCCTATAGCAAAATTCCTTTCAGAGGAGGAGAAAAATCATATTCTGAATAGAATGAATGGAGAAAAAGGTGATTTGCTTCTATTTGTTGCTGATAAGGATTCTGTAGTATTTGACAGCTTAGGCAATTTAAGAAATGAAGTTGCCAGAAGGCTTGGGATACTTGATGACAATGAGTTTAAGCTTGTATGGATTACAGAATTTCCACTGTTTGAATACAGTGAGGAAGAAGGAAGGTTTGTTGCTAAACACCATCCATTTACCCACCCAATGGAGGAGGATATAGACCTGTTGGAAACTGATCCATATAAGGTAAGGGCAAAGGCTTATGATATAGTAATAAATGGAGATGAAATAGGTGGTGGAAGCATAAGAATAAGCGACAGCAGTCTTCAAAGCAGAATGTTTAAGGCTTTAGGATTTACTGAAGAAGAGGCTTGGAACAAGTTTGGATTCCTGTTGGAAGCATTTAAGTATGGTACACCTCCACATGGTGGAATAGCCTATGGATTTGACAGATTGGTAATGCTTTTGACCAACAGCACAAATATAAGGGATGTTATTGCCTTCCCTAAAACTCAATCTGCTACATGCCTTCTAACTGGTGCACCATCTGATGTTTCTGACGCTCAATTGAAGGAAGTACATGTAAAAAGGGATTTAGAATAAATTATAGTAAGGGGATATATATGGATGAAAGATTTTTAAGAACAGAACTATTGCTGGGAAAAGATGGAATGGAAAAGCTGAAAAAATCCTGCGTTGCAGTATTTGGAATAGGTGGAGTTGGTTCTTTTGCTTGTGAAGCCTTAGTAAGGTCTGGATTGGGTAAGATTATTCTAGTGGATTATGATATAATAGATATAACGAATATTAATAGACAAATCCATGCTACCACTAGTACAGTAGGACTGCCTAAGGTGGATGTTATGAAGGCAAGGCTCCTTGATATAAATCCAGACCTTGATATAGTTACCTTTAATGAGAAATACAATGATGAAAACAGAGAAAAGCTTATTTCAAAGGATTATGATTATGTAGTGGATGCTATAGATATGGTTACTTCTAAACTGGATTTAATTGAAACCTGTAAAAAACTTAACATTCCAATAATATCAAGTATGGGGGCAGGGAATAAACTGGATCCTACGATGTTAACTGTTGGAGATATATACAGTACCCATACATGTCCCCTTGCAAAGGTCATGAGGAATGAATTGAGGAAGAGGAATATTGATTCTTTAAAAGTAGTATGGTCAAAGGAAAAGCCAATGAAGGTAAATCTGGAAACAGAATTGAGAAGGAAAGCCATACCTGGTAGTATTTCCTTTGTACCTTCTGTTGCAGGATTGATTATAGCTGCAGAAGTAATAAAAGACTTGATTAGGGGGTGAATCTTTTGGAACAGGTAGGGTTAGTTCGCAAGATAAGAAATAATGAAGCAGAAGTTGAAGTAAGACGAATTTCAGGCTGTGGAGGTAATTGTAGTAGCTGTGCTAGTTGCGAGGTAAAAAAAGTTACTGTATGTTTGAAAAACAATATAGGTGCTAAGGAAGGCGACTTAGTAGAAATTAAGGCAATGCCTAAAAAGGTTTTGAAATACACCCTAATTGCATATATGGTTCCTTTCATTATGCTGGTTTTAGGAATAATGCTAGGAGTAAATTACTTTCAGTCTATAGGACTGAAAAATTATGAAATGTATGGTTTTGGAGTTGGAATGGTATTTTTGGCAATTTCCTTTTTAATCGTAAAGCTTATTGATAAATATATTAGTAAAAAAGACGAAGAAGTAATGGAAATGACCAGAATACTAAAGTAGCCTAAGAAAGGAATGATTTAAGTTGACTGTTACTTCAAAGGAAAAGGACCCTGTGATACTCAGGCTTAAAAGGATTGAAGGGCAAGTTAAGGGTATACAAAAGATGATAGAGGAAGGAAAGCAATGCGGAGAAATATTGATTCAAATTGCAGCAGTAAGGTCAGCTATTAATTCTGTCGGAGGTCTAATACTTGAAAACTATATGAAGGACTGTCTAAAGAACTACTTAGATGGTTCTATTGAAGAAGATTCACTGGATGAGCTTGTAAATATAATGGTTAAGTATACCAAGTAGCTTATTTGGTATTAACTCTTCTAATGGATTTAGATAGCGTAGTTGAAATAATCAGTCCAGCAGAAATTGCAGCTGCAATGAATATTGTTTCAGTTCCTTTTGTTGCAGCTGCATAGAAGTCCTCTTCTAATAAAGCAAGCATAGTATAATACATACCAGCACCAGGGACCAGCGGAATAATACCGGGAATTATGAATACTGTTGCTGGTTTTTTATAAAATCTGGCAGAAAGCTCTCCTAATATACCTACTGTTATAGATGCAAAAAAGGTACTTATGATGCTGTTATTAAGGAATAGGCTAGATATGTAAAAAACTAACCATCCTATAGCTCCAACCAAGCTGCTTTTTACTAGCAATCCCTTTGGTATATTGAATATGACGCTAAATCCCAGTGTAGATATAAATGAAAATATAAATTGCTTTATGATATCAAACATATTATCTTATCCTCCAAAGGTATATATTTAATATAAGACCTACTCCAAAGGCTATGGATAAAGCAGAAAAAATGGCTTCCATTCCCCTTGAAAGGCCTGAAACAAAATCACCGGATATTGTGTCCCTCATGGCATTAGTAATAGCAACTCCAGGAACTAAAGGCATTATTGATGATATTATGACTACGTTCATATTATCTGCCAGTCCAATAGCAAATGCTATAATGGATAAAAGGGTGGCTATAGCTGCCCCGATGAAATTGTTTATAAAGAAGCTTAACTTGTATTTAGCTATTTTATTAATTGAAAATACAACTATGAATCCAATAATCAAGCTAGATATAAAATCAAAGGCATTTCCTCCAAACATGAAGGACAAAAAACCACATGAAAGCCCTCCAAATATGCTATTTAAAATCAATGGATAAGTTTTTTCCTTATCAATATCCTTGAGCTTATTAAACCCTTCTTCTATTGACATATTAGTGCTTACAAATTCCCTACTGAATTCATTTACCAGATTTATTTTATTTAAGTCTATTCTTATGGACTTTATTCTTATAAGGTATGTAAATACCTCATCTTCATATTCAAGGGATGCAAATATTCCTGTTGGAGTTACGAATGCATCTGCAAATCTAATATTTTTTCTGGATTTAATTATCCGTTCTATTGTATCTTCAACTCTATAGGTTTCAGCACCATTTTTTAGCATTATTCTACCTGCAAGTATAGCTAAAAGCAGTAGCTTCCTTGCTTGACTTCTGCCGAAATTTTTATCATTATTCATAAAATTCACTCCATAATATTTAAAAGTATTGTCATTGCTTGTAAATACCTATATAATAAAGCTTGAAGGATATACTAAATAATTTCATTTGTTTTGGTAATATTATATTATATATTTATTATCTATGAAAGTATTCTTTTCGAGAATAGGTTGACTTTAAGGTAATCTTATACAAAAATATTGTAGGAAGGAGATATTAGTATGGATTTTTCAAATCTAAAAACACATGATAAAGAGGTAATGGAAGCTATAGAACTGGAAATAAGAAGACAGCAGGAGCATATTGAGTTAATTGCCTCTGAAAACTTTGTTTCTCCACAGGTAATGGAGGCAATGGGTAGTCAAATGACAAATAAATATGCTGAAGGCTATCCAGGTAAGAGATACTATGGCGGTTGCGAATTTGTGGATATAGTAGAGAATATAGCCAGGGACAGGTTGAAAAAGCTATTTAATGCAGAACATGCAAATGTTCAGCCACACTCCGGTTCCAATGCAAATTTAGGAGTATATTTTGCTGTATTGAAACCTGGAGATAAAGTATTGGGAATGAACCTTTCTCAAGGAGGTCATTTAACTCATGGTAGTCCAGTCAACATATCGGGTACATACTTTAATTTTGTTGCCTATGGTGTTGATAAGGATACGGAAATGATTGATTATGATGAGGTTAGAGAAATAGCTTTAAGGGAAAGACCAAAGCTTATAGTTGCTGGAGCCAGCGCTTATCCAAGAGTAATTGATTTCAAAAAGTTTAGGGAAATTGCAGATGAAGTTGGAGCATATTTGATGGTTGATATGGCACATATTGCTGGATTAGTTGCTGCAGGGCTACATCCAAGCCCAGTTCCATATGCTGATTTTGTTACTACAACAACTCATAAAACATTGAGAGGACCTAGAGGTGGAGCAATTCTATGTAAGGAAAAATATGCAAAAGCTATAGATAAGGCAATTTTCCCAGGAATTCAGGGCGGTCCATTGATGCATATAATTGCTGCAAAGGCTGTTAGCTTCGGAGAGGCATTAACAGATGAGTTTAAGGAATATCAGAAGCAAATAGTTAAAAATGCTAAAGTGTTGGCTGATTCTTTAATCCAAAGAGGATTCAGGCTAGTATCAGGTGGAACTGACAATCATCTGATTTTAATAGATGTTAGTGCAAAAGGTTTAACAGGCAAGAAGGCTGAAGCATTACTTGAGGAAGTAAATATAACTACAAACAAGAACACAATTCCTTTTGACCCAGAAAAGCCAACAGTTACAAGCGGAATAAGAATTGGAACCCCAGCAGTTACTACAAGGGGAATGAAGGAAGAAGAGATGAAGACTATAGCAGAGCTAATAGATTTAGCCCTTGACGAAAACAACGACAGGGGAACTATTAAGAACAGAGTATTGGAGCTTTGCAGTAGATTCCCATTATATAAATAATTGATATAAGCCTACAGGATGCTGTAGGCTTATTAATTTCAAATTGGGCTATGTAATAAATGTTTATTTTGGTATAATAAATATTACGTATAAAATAAATAATATGGAAGTGTTGTTATGGAACTAAAGAAGATAGTAGATTCAAGAAATGTAATTGAAAGGGTAAAAAGTGGTAGTATTGCAGAAGAGATGAATATTGAAGCTGGAGATATACTTTTGTCCATTAATGGCAATGAGGTTAAGGACATAATAGATTATAAATTTCTCATATCAGATGAATTTGTAGAGGTTGAAGTAGAGAAAAAAAATGGTGAGGTATGGGTATTGGAAGTTGAAAAGGAATTTGATGAGGATTTAGGAATTGAATTTACTAATCCTCTGATAGATAGGGCAAAATCCTGCAGAAATAAATGTATATTCTGTTTTATAGACCAGCTGCCTAAGGGAATGAGGGAGACATTATATTTTAAGGATGATGATTCCAGATTGTCTTTTCTACAGGGAAATTTTATAACCCTTACAAATATGAGTGATGAGGAAATAGATAGAATTATCAAGTATAGAATAAGCCCAATTAATGTTTCAGTGCACACTACTAATCCAGAATTGAGAATAAAGATGCTTAACAATAAAAATGCGGGGAAGCTTCTTTCTATTTTAAGGAGATTTAAAGAGGCTGATTTGAAGGTAAACTGTCAAATTGTACTGGTTAAAGGAGTAAATGACGGTATGGAGCTTGAGAGAACAATAAATGACCTGTCAAGCCTTTACCCAAGTGTTGAAAGCGTTGCTGTAGTTCCCGTTGGACTTACTAAATACAGGGATAACCTGCATGTAATTGAGCCTTTTGACAGAGAGTCATCAATGGAGGTCTTGGACTATATATTGAATAAACAAAATGAGCTTTTGGATAAGTTAGGTACAAGATTTGCATTTGCGTCTGATGAGTTCTTTGTAATGGCTGACTACCCTATACCAAAGTTTGATGAATATGAGGGATTTCCTCAAATTGAAAATGGAGTAGGTTTGATGAGGAATTTTGAATATGAAGTGGAAAAAGAGCTTAAGAGTATAAATAATAATATTGATTTAAAGAAAAGCTATATCATAGCTACAGGTACTTTGGCTTATGATTTTATGTGCAAAATTAGAGATATGATTTTAAATAAGTTTAACAATTTGAAGCTTGAGGTTGTAGCTGTGGAAAATGAGTTTTTTGGCAGGTTAATAACAGTATCAGGTCTTGTTATTGGAGGAGATTTAGTAAAAAAGCTATCAGAATATAAGGGATTTGATGGCATAATAATTCCAAAATCAATGTTAAGAGGTGATACTGAAATCTTTTTGGATGATCTAACAGTATCTGATATTGAAAGAAAACTAAATGCAAAAATAATACCAAGTGAAGTTTCAGGGAAAGGATTTGTTAATATTTTCAAGAGAGGTGAATAGGAATGGATAGACCGGTTGTTTGCATTGTAGGAAGACCTAATGTAGGTAAATCCACACTATTTAATAAAATAGTAGGTAAGAGAATTGCTATTACAGAGGATACACCAGGAGTTACCAGGGATAGAATTTATTCAGAAGCTGAGTGGCTTAATAAGCATTTTACTATTATTGATACAGGAGGACTTGAGCCTGACAGCGAAGAGATAATTCCAAAGAATATAAGGCGTCAAGCTCAAATTGCTATAGATACAGCAGATGTTATAATATTTGTAGTTGATGGAGTGGAAGGCATTACTTCAACTGACAGGGAAATTGCCAATATTTTGAGAAAGTCCAACAAGGAAGTGGTTTTGGCTTGCAATAAGCTGGATTCTAAAAAGACTAAGGAAAACCTGTTTGAGTTTTACGAACTGGGAATAGGAAATCCTATTGCCATTTCTGCTGAACAGGGAATGGGAATTGGAGATTTGCTGGATGAGGTGATAAAGCATTTTCCAGAAAATAAGGATACTGAAGAAGATGAGGATTTAATAAGAATTGCCATAGTAGGTAAACCTAATGTTGGAAAATCTTCATTGATTAACAGGATCATTGGAGAGGAGAGGGTTATAGTAACAGATATTCCTGGAACCACCAGGGATGCAATTGATACTTATTTTACCTATGGGGAAAATAGATATGTATTTATAGATACAGCAGGTTTAAGGAGAAAAAGAAGCATATATGAAGATGTAGAAAGATATAGCGTTGTACGTACATTATCTGCTGTTGACAGGTCAGACTTATGTATTCTGGTTATTGATGGAACAAGTGGAATTACAGAGCAGGATACAAAGATTGCTGGATATGCTCATAACAATGGAAAAGGTATGATTGTTGCTGTAAATAAATGGGATATAGTGGAAAAGGATCAGAACACTTATAAGCGTATTGAAAAGGACATAAGGGAGAAGCTGGGATTTGCTTCTTATGCGCCAATTGTATTCATATCTGCTAAAACTGGTAGAAATCTGGATAAGCTATTTCAGCTTATAGAAACTGTAAGCAATAACAACAATATGAGAATAAGCACAGGTATATTGAATGACATAATAAATGAAGCAGTCCTTATGAATCAACCACCTTCAGATAAGGGTGTTAAACTAAAGATATTCTATGGAACACAAGTGGGAGTAAAGCCACCTAAATTCCTTATTTTCATCAATAAGAAAAAGCTTATGCATTTTTCCTATCAGAGATATTTGGAAAATCAAATAAGGCAGTATTTTGGATTTGAGGGGGTACCTATTGCTTTTGAATTTAAGGAAAGGGGTGAATAGCTTTGAAGCTGGTTATTGTTGCTTTAATAGCCTATATAATTGGAAGCTTTTCTTCCTCCTATGTGCTAGGAAAGGTTTTGAAGAAAACTGATATTAGGGCTTATGGCAGTGGAAATGCAGGGGCTACAAATGCTGTAAGGGTTTTTGGCAAGAAAATTGGAGCCTTAGCCTTTATACTTGATGTTTTGAAAGGTGTACTTGCTGTATATATAGGAAACAGACTATTAGGGTATGATGGGAAGCTGATAGCAGGCTTTTTTGTTGTTGTAGGTCATAATTGGCCAATATTTCTTAAGTTCAAAGGAGGTAAGGGAATTGCAACATCCTTTGGAATACTGCTATCTATACACTGGCCTACAGCAATTTCGATACTACTGGTATTTATTATTGTAGTTATTATAAGCAGATATGTATCCCTAGCTTCTATATCAGCTGCAATAGTTGCTCCTGTTGCTGTTCTTATTGTGAAAAGACCCTTTGATATAAAATTTTTTGTGATGACATCGTTGCTAGCAATATTGGCAATATATAGACATAGAGAAAATATAAAAAGGCTTCTGGAAGGGAAGGAATACCGTATTGGCGAAAAAGTAAAAAGGGGATGATATAAATGGTGAGAGTTGGAGTAATTGGCGGAGGCAGCTGGGGAACTGCATTGGCTATTCTACTGAAAAATAACGGTCATGATGTTCGGATGTGGCTAAGGGGTAAAGAACAGCTAGAAGCTATAAAGGAAACTGGAGAAAACAGAAAATATCTTCCTGATGTAAAAATACCTGATAATATTGTAATTTCAAATGACATGGAGGAAGTAACCTATAACAGAGAGCTGTTTGTTTTGGCTGTTCCAAGCCATGGAATAAGACAGGTTCTAAATGAAAATAGAAAGCTTTTTAAAAAGCATCAGATACTTGTAAATGTTGCAAAGGGAATTGAAAATGATACACTGATGAGAATTTCTCAAATTGCTGAAGAAATACTTCCTGAAAATCCCTATGCTGTATTGTCAGGGCCATCCCATGCAGAGGAAGTTGCACAAAATATGCCTACAACTGTGGTTGCTGCTTCAAAGGAAATGAATGTTGCTCAGTACATACAGGATGTATTCATGTCTCCATATTTCAGGGTATATACAAATCCTGATGTAATAGGTGTGGAGCTGGGAGGAGCTTTAAAGAATGTTATAGCTCTAGGTGCTGGAATTTCAGACGGATTAGGATATGGTGATAATACCAAGGCGGCTCTAATGACAAGAGGTATGACTGAAATTGCAAGGCTAGGAGAGAAAATGGGAGCCAATGTAATTACATTTTCAGGGTTGGCAGGTATAGGTGATTTGGTAGTAACATGTACAAGTATGCATTCGAGAAACAGAAGAGCAGGAATACTAATTGGTAAGGGCATGAAAGTAGATGAGGTAACAAAGTCTGTGGGTATGGTTGTAGAAGGAATTAAAACTACAAAATCAGCTTATGAACTGGCTAAAATATATGATGTTAAAATGCCAATTACAAAGGAGATATATGAAGTATTGTATGAAGAGAAGGATGTAAAGAATTCAGTGGTTAACCTTATGCTTAGAGATAAAAAACATGAGTTAGAGGATATAATTCAAAAATACTAAAATAGGGCTTTAAAGCCCTATTTTAGTATGAGTATTTACTTGATGCAGGTATTATATGAAACCCATCTTCACCTATGAAGTTTATAATCAAATAAGTTTCATTATATATATTATATAATAGCCCACCATTTTTTTCGGCGAAATTTCTCATCTCATTATATAATACTAGATCGTCATATACAGTTTCGTCTAAGGATTCTCCTATATATTCTAAAAGAGCTTCTATTTTCCTATCTATAACGTCATTTGTAAACATGCTCATACCTCCTTTTATCTATGTTTACATTATGCTGGTGTAAGTGTACTTATTTATACCCATATTTCTGTTCTATAAATTAAAGTTCTATAAATTATAGCATAAGAATAATATTAATGTAAACATATTTAAAATTTATCTTATTTTTCTCCAATTATCATATTATAGGACTTGGAACATATATATATAATGTTAAGTAATATCTTTATATATGAAGGTAAAGGAGGGAAGATGGTGGATAAATTTGACATATACAAGGATATAGCTGAAAGAACGGATGGGGATATATACGCTGGTGTAGTAGGGCCCGTCAGAACAGGTAAGTCCACATTTATAAAAAGATTTATGGAATTATTGGTACTTCCAAATATTGAAAATAAATATAAAAGGGAAAGGGCAAAGGATGAGCTACCTTTAAGTGGTGCTGGTAAAACCATCATGACTACTGAACCTAAATTTGTACCAAATGAAGCCGTAGAATTGACCTTGAAGGAAAATGTAAAATTCAAAGTCAGAATGGTGGATTGTGTTGGCTACCTGGTTAAAGGAGCTTTGGGCCATACAGAGGAGGATATACCTCGAATGGTATCTACGCCATGGCATGAAAAGGATATACCTTTTGAAGAGGCAGCAGAAATAGGAACCAGAAAGGTTATAACTGATCATTCAACTATTGGTATTGTAGTGACTACAGATGGGTCAATTACTGATATTGACAGATCAAACTATATAAAGGCTGAAGAAAGAGTCGTATCAGAGTTAAAAGAATTAAAGAAACCTTTTATAATCTTGTTAAACACAAAGCATCCTAATTTAGACAGTACCATTGCTTTAAGGGAGAGCTTAGAAGAAAAGTATGGTGTATCTGTACTTATAGTTGATTGCTTGAATATGGACATAACAGATGTAGAGAGAATATTTGAAAAGCTGTTGTTTGAATTCCCTGTAAGGGAGATTACAATCAATTTGCCAGGATGGATAGAAGGATTGCCTAGAAATCACAAAATTAAATCCAGCATATTGAATTCCCTTAAAGAATCAATTCAAAGGATTCAAAAATTAAATGAAGTAGATGATTCTTTAAGGGCATTGGCAGATTTGGATATTGTAAAGGAAGTTGATATTAAGGAAATTAAGCTTGGAGAAGGAGTAGTAAATGTAGATATAGTAGTAGATGACGAACTGTTCTATGAAGTATTGAATGAGATGACAGGATATACCATAGAAGGAGAATATCAGGTATTAGGGTTAATAAGCAAGCTTGCACAGATAAAGAAAGAATATGATAAAATAGAAAATGCTTTGAATCAAGCACGGGAAACTGGATATGGATTGGTTAGCCCAAGTATTGATGAGATGGAGCTGGCTGAGCCTGAAATATTCAGACAAGGCAACAAATTTGGAGTAAAGCTTAAAGCAAAGGCACCTTCCCTACACGTAATGCGTTGCGATATCACTACTGAAGTATCTCCTCTTATTGGAACAGAAAAGCAGAGTGAAGAGATGGTCAAATACTTCCTGAATGAGTTTGAAGAGGAGCCAGATAAGATATGGCAATCTAACTTATTTGGGAAATCCTTATATGATCTTGTAAATGAACAGCTACAGGGAAAATTAAATTCTATGCCTGATGATGCTAGAAATAAGATGAGAAGAGCTCTAGAGAGAATTATAAATAGTGGAAGCGGTGGAATGATATTCATCATCATCTAAAGATATAAACACGGTTTCTTAAAGAAACCGTGTTTCCAGCTATTTTTATTCTTCTTCAACAACTTCATTGTATTCATAGCTATCAATATTCTCTTCAATGCTATCATCTTCTAAAGATAAGAAGTTTCTTCTTCTAGGTGGTTTATTTGAGCCACTTTCATCAATTTGTTTAGGGAATAATGATGGGAAAGTAGAACAAATTGGTGATACTATTGGTGATAACTCTGGGAAGCCTGTAGATAGAACACATAGCTGTACTGGAACTATTATCTTCTTTTCACATGCTATACATAGTGCTGAAATTAAGTTAGCTCTTACTTCTCCTGTTTCAGGATTAATTGTTATATCTCTTGAAATACTGTTTGTTGCTAATCTTGTTTCACAGTTGATGTTACAGAATTCTGCAAACCTTGGCAGGAATGCTGCATCATTTACAGAAGGAATGCAAAGTTCAAAGAAGTTAGTTAGTTCAACTGGAGTAATTGGTACATTTGCTGATAGTGTAACAGTTCTTTTTCTTGAACTTTGAACTACTACGTCCATTTCTACTATTATATTTCCAGTTATTCTTACTATTTGGGTTCCAAATACAGGGGTACCTTTACCTTCTTCATCACATTCTGATGTGTCAGCATATATTAGCTTTTCTGATCTTAATCCATCTGGGCCAATTACTTCTACAGGTTTGCCCTTCCCGTCCTTTACAAAGCTGCCTCCTGAAAGATGTGTTTCAGGATCAATCATTAGATTTCTTGGGTCATTTATATTCTCTGGATTGAAAAATTTTCTACACCTGATATCCTGAACTCTTACTATTCTTGCATTTGGACCTAAATTTGGTGTAAATCTTACATTGTTGCTATTGGTTAAAGCTTGTAGATTTACCAAAGTTGCATCGTATACTTTTTGAACAAATATCGGTTCTGTTCTAACCTTTCTTAAAGTACCATCCCATTCACATCCAGTGTTTGCGTTACAGCATCTATCTGTAATTGCTAAAGTTTCATTGTCTAGGTTAATACTCATAGAATTTCCCCCTTTCAATAGATGTTATGTTTCCTTGTCTCATTGCTATTATATTCTAGCTACAATTATCTTGTTACACATTAAAAATGTAATATTTAAGCATATTGAATAATATATATTTAAAGAAACTCTTTTGGGTGGTGATCAAATGGCCTATTATACAGACAAGGTATCCCTGATTAGAGATTCAAGGGGAAATATAGACCTCTTTAGGCTGACTGAAGGGAATATTATAAGGTACCATTTTGATAGAAAAAGTTTAGCAAATACTGAAGCAAATATAGCAACAGATGTACATTTAGAATATGATGTATATATTGACCAAAATGATATAGTGTATCTTATCTATCAGGATAAGGCAATGAACTTAATTCTATCAATAATCAGGAATGAAAAAGTAGAAAAGGTAAAGCTTACAGAAGAGCATATGCCTGAAATATATTATCTGAGTATGATGGCTATTAATGGGGTGCCTCATGTTTTCTATTTTACACTGTTGTCAGGCAGAGACAGGAAATATAGAATATATCATCATTATCTGGAAAAAGACCAATGGGTTACAAATACAGTGGATGATATAAGGGTTAGGGAAGTATTAAATCCAATGAGCATATGCATGACAGATGGAGAAATACTGTTGTCTTATTATGATTATTCAGATTCAGAGCATATTTTTATTAGGAATTTTAACTTAGAAAGAAAAACATGGGAAGAAAGAACTCAACTTACAGATAGTAGATTTGATAAGCTTTATATTGATATGATGTACAAAGATAATATGTTACATCTTACATACTGTCAGTATGAAGAGGGAAATTTGCAGGTTAAATATGAAAGATATAGATATGAAAAGGGATTCATAAGCAAGGAAGGGGAAGAGGATATTTCCAATTATGAAGGGCCAGAAAGCCCTACACTTATATACTATGATAATAAATTATGGATAACATGGGTAGAGATGGATAGTGTACTGAGCAGGTTCAGTGAAGATGATGGAGAAACTTGGGGACCAATTTATCTGTGGAAAGAGTCAAAGAGGAGCAATATTGTAAGGTATAAGTATTCCAGCGTAAATGAAGATGAAAATATTCTATTAAACTATTCCTTTGGGAAATTCAGCAAGGATTTAAGCTTTGTAGGATTTGGACCTTTAGATAATACAGAGATTGTACCTTTAAAAAAAAAGAGTTTATTGAAACTTCCCAAGGATTTGCCGAGGATAAAAATATGAGTGATGATATTATGATGGAACTGGAAAAAATATATGAATCTATAGATAAATTAAAAGAAAGGATAGAAAAGCTGGAGGAAAGCGTTAAGGATAGAGAAGAGTCAAAAGAAGATAGAATTGATGATATCAGCAAAAGGGTGGATGATATAGAGGAATACCTGACGGTTCGAAGCAGGGGATTTTTTAGAAGGTTTATAGGAAAATAGATGTTACGTCATGTAACATCTATTATATATTTTGTTCAAAAAAACCTCTTATTTCATTCATTTTGTTTGTAACTGCTAAAGCCAGCATTAGCTTTATCCTTGCCTTTTGCCCTGGCTTATCTCCACCAAATATTACTCCTAATTCCCTTAAATGTTTTCCTCCACCTTCATAGCCATAGGTGTCCAAAACACGCCCTGTTGGACATCTTGATACCATAACTACTGGAATATTTTTTTCTATAGCCCTTTTGATTCCATCAACCATTTTAGGAGGTACATTTCCTCTTCCTAAGGCTTCTATTACTATTCCTTTATATCCATTATCTATATAAAAGTTGAGTATATCTGATTCCATACCTGGAGCACATTTTATAAGTCCTACCTTATTTTCTATTCTATCTGTATTAATATGTTGTCTCTGTATTATATCCCTGTAGAATATTACCTCATCATTATCTACTATTCCTAAAGGACCAAATTCAGGTGATTTAAAGGTATCAAGGGATAGGGTATTGGTTTTTGTAACTTCACTGGCAGCATTTACTTCATTGTTCATGACAACCAATACTCCTTTGTTTTTTGCATTTGGAGATATGGCTGTACATATAGCTGCAGATAGATTGCTTGAACCATCGTATCCTAGTTCAGAGCTATTTCTCATGGCTCCTACTACAATAATTGGCTTTTCTGAATTTATAGTTAGGTCTAATAGGTAAGCGGTTTCCTCAAGAGTGTCAGTGCCATGGGTTACAACAACTCCAACAATATCCTCCCTTTTGATGGTCCTCTTTACAAGATGTGATAGTTCCATCATCATATCTGGTGTAATGTGAGGACTTGGAAGATTGCAGAAGTTCATAATTTCTATATCTGCAAATTTCTCTATATTTGTGACCATTGCCATTATTTCTTCTGAAGTAAGGGCTGGAATTGCGGCATGAATTCTTGGATCAATTTTCATAGATATTGTTCCACCAGTAAAAATAATTGCAACTTTATTTTGATTATACATAATAAGCCTCCTTCATATTTCATACTTTAATTTTATCACATATATAGAGAAAATGACAAAAAAAGAAAAGGCTTCAAAATTGAAGCCTTTCATCCATAAACGGATGTAAATAAACCGTTCAAAAGGGGTATTGGGAATAGAGATCTTATTTGAGGTTACCAGGGGGATAACCACTTATAAAGTATAACAAATTGCGACAAATTTTGCAACACTTTATTAATAAATTTATTAAAAAGTATTTTTAACTTTTAAGTGGCTATTAAATCTTGTATAATGATTATGAAGAAAGGAAAGGGGGATTACAAATGGATAGCAAATTGCTATTAGCAAAGAATAGCCTAATTGAAAATGGGTTTAAAGTAAAAATATTCTCTAATAGGCAGGAGGTAAAGGAAGCTCTTCTTAATGAGGTAAGCTTGGAGGAATCAATAGCCTTTGGAGGTTCTGTTACTTTAAATGAGTTAGGGCTATATGAGGAGTTCAAAAATAGGGGTAATAAAATATATTGGCATTGGAAGGCAGATGATAAACGTGCAGCCTTGGAAAGTGCAGTTAATACAGATGTGTATATGACCAGCACCAATGCGCTAACACTTGATGGAAAGCTAGTGAATATGGATGGAACAGGCAATAGAGTATCTTCAATGATTTTTGGTCATAAGAGGGTATATGTAATTGCTGGTAGGAACAAAATATGTAAAGATTATAATGAAGCAAGGGAGAGAATTAGAAATATAGCTGCACCTTTAAATGCTAAGAGATTAAATACAAATACTCCTTGCAGATTTACAGGAAAATGCAACGATTGTGATTCTCCTGATAGAATGTGCAAAGCGGAAATAATATTACATAAAAATCCAACAGGTACTGAAATAATTATATATATTGTTGATGAGGATTTAGGCTATTAGAATTGGATGAGGTGATAATTTGGAAGTATATCTTGACAACTGTGCTACTACCCAACCAAGGGAAGAAGTAGTTGAAGAAATGGTACATGTGTTAAGGGAGGAGTACGGGAATCCTTCCTCCCTACACAGGTTAGGCTTGAAGGCAGAAAAGAGGATTGAAAATGCCAGGGAGAATATTGCTGATTTTTTGAAGGTTAGCAAGGAAGAAATATATTTTACTTCAGGCGGTACTGAAAGCAATAATATTGCTATTCAGAGTATTATCCGTAAATATAGTAAAATGGGGAAACATATTATCACAACTGCAATTGAGCATCCTTCTGTATCAAATATATATAGCTTTTATGAGAAACAGGGATTTGAGACAACTTATCTAAAGGTTGATGAACGAGGAATAATTTCCATGGAAGAACTGGAAAATGCAATAAGGGAGGATACTATTCTAATTGCAATAATGCAGGTTAACAATGAAATAGGAAGTATTCAGCCTACATGGAATATAAAGGAGATTATAAAAAAGAAGAATTCAAAGGCACTATTACATGTAGATGGGGTTCAAGCCTTTGGGAAAATTAGATTAAATATTAAGGATTGGGGAATAGATACTTTTTCTTTAAGCGGTCACAAGGTATATGGGCCTAAAGGAATAGGCGCTTTATATATAGATAAGAAATTAAAGATTAATCCAATTATATACGGTGGAAATCAGGAAAGGGGATTGCGCTCGGGTACTGAAAATGTACCAGGTATAGTAGGTTTGGGTAAAGCTGTAGAGATACTGAACAAGAATTTTGAAAATGAGCAGGAAAAAGTGGGTATAATTAAGTCATACTTCATAAAAAGGCTTAAAGAGGAAATAGACCACATTCGCATCAATAGTCCATCTGGAGAATACTCTTCTCCATATATATTAAATGTATCCTTTGAATATGTAAGAGGTGAGGTGTTATTACACTACTTGGAAAACAAAGGCATATATGTATCAACTACATCAGCCTGTTCATCTAGAAGTTCAAAGCAAAGCAGAGTACTTAAAGAAATAGGACTTAGTGATATTGATATGGAAGGGGCTATAAGGTTTTGCTTTTCCTACAGAATTACAAAAGAGGATATAGATTATACTGTTGAAGTACTTAAGGAATCTGTAAAGGATATAAGACGAATAACTATGAGGTGATATAATGGATAGAGTATTGAGTCTAAGCTTAGGAGAGGTAGCACTAAAAGGTAAAAATAGAAAATATTTTGAAGACAAATTGGTGTCTCATGTAAAAAGAGCCATGGTAGGTTTACCTTATGAGAGAATATACAAGGAACAGGGGAAGATTTATATTGAAGCAGGTGAGAATAGCTTTGAACAGATTATAAACAGGATGAAAAAGGTTTTTGGCATTGTATATATAAGTCCTTGTCTAAGAACAGGTAAGGATATTAAGGATATAGAGGAAGCTGTATTGAAAGTAATGGATTATGTGAAGGAAAAAGGGAATGTTAAGACTTTTAAAGTTCTAACTAATAGGGTGGATAAGAGCTTTCCAATCAAATCACCTGAATTTTCAAGTGATATGGGAGCAGTTATACTAAAGAACACAGAAGGTTTTAGTGTAGATGTCAATAATCCAGACATATTTGTATATATTGATATTAAGCAAAATGTATATGTTTATACTGAAAAGATTAAAGCTTATGGAGGACTGCCCTTAGGAACAAATGGTAAGGGACTACTACTGCTATCTGGAGGTATAGATAGTCCTGTTGCAGGATTTTTAATGGCAAAAAGGGGAGTTGAAATAAGTGCTATACATTTTCATAGCTACCCATTTACCAGTGAAAGAGCAGAGGAAAAAGTTAAAGAATTAGCTAAAATATTATCCCTATATACAGGAAAAATTAGATTGTATAGTGTAAATATACTAGATATTCAAAGGGAAGTAAATGCTAAGTGTCCTGAAGATGAAATGACCATATTATCCCGCAGGTTTATGATGAGAATTGCTGAAAGGATTGCAAGGAACAATGATATTGATGCGCTTATTACTGGTGAAAGCTTAGGACAGGTAGCAAGCCAAACTATAAAGGGAATAAGCGTTACTAATGCCTCTGTAGATATTCCCGTTCTAAGGCCTTTAATTGGTATGGATAAGGTTGAAATAATAGATATTGCAAAGGATATTGAAACATATGAAACATCCATACTTCCATATGATGACTGCTGCACTTTATTCTTACCAAAGCATCCTGTTACAAAGCCTAAACTTGAGGATATTGAAAGGTCAGAGGAAAACATTAATGTGAATGAACTTATAGATAAAGCGCTGGAAAGCCTGTCTATATATGATATAGAATAGATAGAGCTGGGCAATTCCAGCTTATTATTTAAAGGGTAAATATATGCTATGGTATAATATGATATATAACATGCAAATAAAGGGAGGTTATAATGATGAAAGGTACACGCTGGTTAATAGTTTTAATTGTTATAGTTATAGCTATAGGAGCGTTATTTGTTGGAAAATATAATACATTAGTTGAAATGGAAGAAAAGGTAAACAGTTCATGGGCACAGGTTGAAAATCAACTGAAGCGTAGAGCTGATTTAATACCTAATTTGGTTGAAACTGTAAAAGGTTATGCTTCACATGAAGAGGAAGTGTTGACACAGATTGCTGAAGCCAGATCAAGCTTTAATAAGGCAAATACTCCAAATGAATATGCTGAGGCAAATGCAGAACTTGAAAGAGCTTTGACTAATCTATATGCAGTTGTAGAGAATTATCCAGAGTTAAAGGCAAATCAGAATTTTTCAGATCTTCAATATGAACTGGCAGGTACGGAGAATAGAATTGCTACAGAGAGAATGAGATATAATGAATCTGTTGAAGAATTTAATAAAACTATAAGAAGATTTCCTACAAATATTATAGCTGGAATGTTTGGGTTTGAATCAAAGCAATATTTTGAAATTGATGAACAGGATATGGAAGTACCTGAAGTTAATTTTTAGGTGATTATTATGAAGAGAAAATATATATTATTGTTATTCCTGGCTGTAATATTTTTTAACACTATTAGCTATGCCGCCGATATTAATATTCCTGAACCCAGTTTCTACTTTTATGTATATGATGAAGCTAATTTGCTAAATGACGAAGCTGAAGAATATATAATTAAGACCAATGAAGAGCTATATAAAAAAACTGGAGCTCAAATAGTAATTGCCAGTTTAAATTCCTTGGAAGGAGAGGATATAAGGCTGGTTGCCCTTAAGATATTTGAAAAATGGGGAATAGGCAGCAGGGAATATGATAATGGTCTATTAATGCTTATTGCACCTAATGAAGGTGAGATATGGGTAGAGGTAGGCTATGGGCTTGAAGGAACATTGCCTGATAGTAAGGTTGGAAGGATAATTGAGGATTCAATTATTCCTTATTTTAAGGAAGATAATTATCAGGAGGGTATAATTTCAGGATTTAATGAGATAATTCAAGAGGTAGAAGAGGAATATGGAATTCAGCTTAAAAGAGAAAATATAAATGAGGATTTGTATAATATAGGAGAATATGATGAGAGTATTGGCTTATTTCAAGGAATTAGAGTAATACTTATAGTTATTGGAATAATAGTGTTTCTCATCATAGACTTTAAATTTTTCAATGGATTCTTGACATATTCCATTTTTCTACGGGGTAATAGATATGGTGGTAGCTACAGAAGTAGTAGTAGTGGTAGCAGAAGGAATAAAGGTGGTGGCGGAAGATCTGGCGGCGGTGGAGCTGGAGGCAAATGGTAAAGAAAGGAGATACAAATGAAGAAGTTAATTGTAATTATAATTGCATTATCAATTATATTTACAGGATGTACTAAGGATAAAAACTCATCAACAGATCATGAGGGAAAGTTGTTAGTATATGCATCTTTTTATCCACTGTATTTTTTAGCTGATGAAATTGGAGGAGACAATATAGAAGTGAGAACAGTTATCCCCCATGGAGTTGAGCCTCATGATTATGAGCCTTCTGTAAATCAGCTGAAGGAACTTAATGAAGCTCAGGTTTTCATATACAATGGAGCTAATTTCGAGAGTTGGGTAGATAAAATGATAGGCTCTGTTATTGATGAGGAAATTACAATTAATGCAAGTGAATATTGTGAACTTATAGTTGAAGATGAAACTGCTGACCCTCATATTTGGTTAGATCCTGAAAATATGATTAGTATTGGTAAAGCTATAAAGGATAGGTTCGTTGAACTTGACCCAAACAATAAGGACCTATATGAAGAAAACTATGAAAAACTAAAGAATAGATTGGAAGAGCTGGATAATAGGTATTTTGAACAGCTTAAGAGTAAAAGAATAGATTCTATTATTGTGTCCCATAAGGCTTTTGGATATATGGCAAAAAGGTATGGATTTGAACAAATATCTGTAGCAGGTATTAGTCCAGATCAGGAGCCTAGCCCAAGGGCAATAGCTGATATTATAGATTTGGCAAAGGATAAAGATTATAGATATATATTTTTAGAATCTATGGCCAGTCCTAAGACTGTAGAGACAATTGCGGAGGAAACGAGCCTGGAAACCCTTGTTTTAAATCCCGTTGAAGGGTTGACAAAAGAAGACATGGAAAATGGGAAGGATTATATTACTATTATGGAGGAAAATTTGGAAAACCTGATAAAAGCGCTGGTGAAATAATATGAAGGAAAAAATAGTAAATATCAAAAATTTGAGCTTTAGCTATGGTGATAATAAGGTACTGGATAATGTTAGCTTGTTTATTGAAGAAGGGGATTTTGTTGGAATCATAGGTGCAAATGGTTCTGCCAAAAGTACCCTTTTAAAATTGATGGTGGGGCTTTTAAAGGCGGATTCTGGTACTGTTGAGCTATTTGGTAAACCAATAGAAAAATTTGCTGAATTCAATAGGATTGGATATCTTTCCCAAACTGCACGGGAATTCAATAATATGTTTCCAGCTACAGTTGAAGAGGTAATTTCAGCAAGCTTGTATGCAAATGAAGGATTGTTAGGAAGGTTTAAGAGGAAAAATTATGATAGAATAGATGAGGTTCTTAAAATTGTTGAGATGGATAGCTTTAAGAAAAGGAAAATAGGAAATTTATCTGGAGGACAGAAGCAAAGAGTATTTATTGCAAGAGCTCTAGTTAACAAGCCAGATATTCTTTTTATGGATGAACCTATGGTGGGAGTAGATGTAGAGTCTCAAAATAAATTCTACAGCTTATTGGATAGGCTCAATAAGGAATATAACATAACCTTAGTTATGATATCCCATGATATTGGAGTAATATCTCAAAAGGTAAACAGGATATTTTGCTTATCGAACGGAAGAGTATATGAACATGATTTGAAAAATAGTAAAAATATAAGTTTGAATAATATATATGGGGAAAATATGAATATGTTGTATCATCAGCATTAGGAGGGTGACTTATGTTTTATTATGAATTTATGAGAAGGTCCTTTATTATGGGAATAATAATTGCAATGATTGCTCCCGCAGTAGGATATTTTTTAGTATTAAGAAGGCAATCTATAATAGGGGATACCCTATCTCATGTAGCTCTTGCAGGAGCAGCCTTTGGAATGATTACTAGCACTTATCCCATATATACAGCTATTTTGTTTACTATAATTGCTGCTTTTGGTATTGAAGGTCTTAGAAGGAAATATGAAAACTATGCTGAACTGTCACTATCAATAGTATTATCAGCTGGTGTTGGTTTAGCTTCCATATTGCTGTCCTTAGGAAACACTCAGGGCATTTTATCCTATTTATTTGGAAGCCTATCTCTTGTGAATATGGATGAAATAATAACGGTTATTGGATTGGGAATTGTAATACTCTTGACAATTTTCATATTATACAAGAAGCTTTTCTATATGACTTTTGATGAAGAAAGTGCTTATTTGGCAGGAGTTCCTGTTAGGGCTGTAAATTTATTTTTTTCAGTACTGGTAGCAGTAACTGTAGCAATATCCATGAGGATAGTAGGTGCTCTTTTGATTTCGTCCTTAATGGTACTTCCTGTGGCAGCAAGCCTTATAATTGCAAACAGCTTTAGGTCAGGATTAATATATTCAATTTTATTTGGAGTCATTTCAGTAGTTATTGGATTAATTGCATCCTATTATTTGGATTTAGCATCAGGTGGTGCTATTGTATTAACTGCCTTAGTACTGTTAATTACTACTATTGTAATCCATAGCAAAAAAAATTAGAAGACCAGTGAAAAATCACTGGTTTTTTTTATTAAGTATAAAAAGATTATATATTAAACAAAAAATAAGGTAAAAAATGCTATAAACCTGATAATTACAGGATTATAAGACGAAATAATTTTTAAGAAAAAGTATTGACTTTTTTGCGAATTTTTGCTTATAATGTTATAGTGCAAATTATTGGTTTAGTAGTTTTAAACAAAAAGTTTAGTATACTCAATTTTATTGAGGAGGATAATTGTGGATATTGGTAAAAAGATAAGGCGTCTTAGAATTCAGAATTCGTTGACCCAGGAAGAGCTTGCTGAAAGATGTGAGCTAACAAAGGGTTTTATTTCTCAAGTTGAAAGGGATTTGACTTCGCCTTCCATAGCAACTTTGCGTGATATATTGGAGGGATTAGGAACTAACTTACGAGATTTCTTTAATGAAATAGAGGATGAAAAGGTTGTATTTACGGAAGAAGATGTATTTATAACCGAAAATGAGGATTATAAATACATTTTGAAATGGATAATACCAAATGCTCAAAAGAATATCATGGAGCCAATACTTATTGAGTTAGAACCTGGAGGTAGAACAAAAGAAGATTCGCCTCACGAAGGTGAAGAATTCGGATACGTATTGAAAGGGAGCATATATGTATATTTAGGCAAAGAAAAATATAAAGTAAAAAAAGGAGAAAGCTTTTATTATAAGGCAAATTTTAATCACTATATTGCAAATGCAGGAAAAAGTAAAGCCAGCGTTATTTGGGTTAGTACACCACCTAGCTTCTAACCTGTCTTAAATATGTGAGGGGGGTAAAGATAATGGAAAAAAATTGTATTATTGATTTAAAGTCTATATCAAAGGAGTATGATGGAGTTAAAGTCCTGAATAACCTTAATCTATATATAAGAAAAAATGAATTCTTAACGCTGTTAGGACCTAGTGGATGCGGAAAAACTACTACTCTTAGAATAATTGGAGGATTTGAACAACCAACGGAAGGTAAGGTTATTTTCGAAGGGAAAGACATTACAGATGTACCCCCTTATAGAAGGCAGATTAATACTGTCTTTCAAAAATATGCATTGTTTCCTCATATGAACGTATTTGAAAATATTGCCTTTGGGCTTAATATAAAGAGATTGCCTAAAGATGAAATATCAAGAAGAGTAAGTGAAATGCTGAGACTGGTTAATCTACAGGGATTTGAGAAGCGTTCAATTCAGTCGTTAAGTGGAGGGCAACAGCAAAGAGTTGCCATTGCAAGAGCTTTGGTAAATGAACCTAAGGTATTGCTATTGGATGAGCCTTTGGGAGCTCTTGATTTAAAGCTTAGAAAAGAGATGCAGACTGAACTCAAAAATATGCAGAAGAGAGTTGGCATAACCTTTATTTATGTAACACATGATCAGGAAGAAGCATTAACCATGTCTGATACTATTGTTGTTATGGATAAAGGGGTAATACAGCAGATTGGAACTCCAGTAGACATATATAATGAGCCAAAAAATGCTTTTGTAGCAAATTTTATTGGTGAAAGCAATATTGTAGATGGAATAATGCATGAGGATTTTGTTGTGGAATTTGGCGGAAAAGTATTTAAGTGTGTAGATAAGGGATTTGAAAAGGATGAAAGAATAGATGTTGTTGTAAGGCCTGAAGATTTGGAGATCACCACACCTGAAGAAGGGCAATTAAGAGGAGTTGTAAGTTCTGTTACATTTAAAGGAGTTCACTATGAAATGATAGTATCAAATGGGAAAAATGACTGGAAAGTTCATTCAACCATAATGAAGCCTGTAGGAACGGAAATAGGAATGAACATAGCCCCTGAAAATATACATGTGATGAAGAAGGTGAAGGACAGATGAAAATGAAAGCACTTTCTTATCCATATGTTGTTTGGATTGCTGTATTTATTGTTGTTCCACTGGCTTTGGTTCTTCTATATTCCCTTACTTATGGCGATTTATCAGGTATGAATTTTACGCTGAATAATTTTAAGAAGTTTTTAGATCCAAGATATTTAGATGTTTTATGGATATCTGTAAAGCTGGCTTTAGAATCAACTGCCCTCACACTTATATTAGGCTATCCTATTGCCTTGATAATTGCCAAAGAAAAGCCTTCTAAAAGGAATACTATGATATTTTTATTTGTAATACCCATGTGGATGAACTTTCTGTTGAGAACTTATGCATGGTTAACATTACTAGGAAAAAATGGAGTTATAAACTCTATTATAGAGTTTTTAGGATTTAAGCCACTTAATTTGCTGTATAACGATGGTGCAGTATTATTAGGTATGATTTATAACTTCCTGCCTTTCATGGTGTTGCCAATATATTCTGTGCTTGTTAAGATAGATAATAGCCTAATAGAATCTGCTGAAGACTTAGGAGCTAATAGGTTTCAGATATTTACTAAAATAATACTGCCTTTAAGCATACCTGGAGTTATAACAGGTATTACTATGGTATTCATGCCAGCTGTAAGTACCTTTGTTATATCAAGGCTTCTAGGCGGAGGACAGTATATGCTTATTGGAAACTTAATTGAGCAGCAGTTCCTGTGGGTAGGAGATTGGCATTTTGGCTCTGCCATTTCAATTATTATGATGATATTCATATTGATAACTATGGCTGTTACATCTAAGTTTGATACTCAGAAGGAAGGAAGTGGGGGCTTATGGTAAGTAGAATTATTAAGAAGATGTATTTATGGTTGATGCTGTTATTCCTATATGCTCCCATAATAGTTTTAATTGTATTCTCCTTTAACGATTCAAGGTCAAGGGGCAAATGGAATGGCTTCACATTAAGATGGTATGCAGAGCTCTTTAAGGATTCCAATGTATTGAAAGCTCTATATTATACAATTGGTATAGCCTTACTGTCTGCAATTATATCAACTATAATTGGGACCTTTGCTGCCATAGGGATTCATGGATTAAATGGCATAGGTAAAAAAGTAATTTTGAATTTAAACTATTTGCCCGTATTAAATCCAGATATAGTAACAGCAGTATCCTTGATGACGCTTTATAAATTTGTTGGCATAGAGTTTGGATTTATCACAATGTTATTGTCCCATGTTACATTTTGTGTTCCTTATGTCATATTGTCCATATTGCCTAAGCTAAAGCAGATGAACAATCATTTGGCTGAAGCAGCAATGGATTTAGGCGCGACGCCTATGTATGCCTTAAGAAAGGTAGTAATTCCGGAAATAATGCCTGGAATATTTACTGGTGCACTGATAGCATTTACCTTGTCTATTGACGATTTTGTTATAAGCTTTTTCAACAAGGGTGCAGGAGTTACAAATTTAAGCATAGAAATTTATTCTATGGCTAGAAGGGGAATTAATCCTGTAATAAATGCACTTACTACCTTGATGTTTGTAGTATTGATTGTGATGCTAATATATATAAACAGAAAACAGGAAAAAAGTATTAAAAAGAAAGGTGGAGTCATATGAGAAGGGGTTTGAAAATTACATTGCTTATACTATTGATTTCAGCAATTAGCTTTACAGCAATTGGTTGCAATGATGATAAGCCTACATTAAATGTTTACAACTGGGGAGACTATATAGATCCTGATGTAATTAAAGACTTTGAAGAGGAGTTTAACGTAAAAGTAAATTACAATACCTTTGCTACAAATGAAGATATGTATGTGAGCATAGCAAAGGGAGGAACCAGCTATGACGTGGCTTTTCCTTCTGATTATATGATTGAAAGAATGATAAATGAAGGTTTGCTGGCAGAGATAAATAAGGATAATATTCCAAATATGAAGAATATTGGTGAAGAATATTTAGATCTTGATTTTGATCCAGGTAATAAGTATTCAGTACCATATATGTGGGGGACACTTGGAATAATATATAATAAGACTATGGTTGACGATGTAGTTGATAGCTGGGATATATTGTGGAATGAAAAATATAAAGGTCAAATATTAATGCTGGATAGCCAAAGGGATTCTATTGGAGTTTCACTAAAGAGACTGGGATATTCCATGAACACCAGAGATATGAATGAGCTAGAAGAAGCAAAAAATGAGCTTATAAAGCAAAAACCATTAGTATATGCCTATGTTGGCGATGATGTTAAGCAGCTGATGGTTGCTGAGGAGGCGGCATTGGCTGTTGTATGGGCCGGCGATGCTGTTGCAATGATAAGGGAAAATGAAAATTTGGAATATGTTTATCCAAAGGAAGGAACAAACATATGGTTTGATAATATGGTAATTCCAAAGAATGCTAAAAACAAGGAGCTTGCAGAGGAGTTTATAAATTTCCTTAATAGACCAGATATTGCAGCAAGAAATGTAGAATATATAGGATATTCAACTCCAAATGTTGAAGCTCAAAAGCTTTTGCCTGAGGAAATAAGAAATAGCCAGGTAGCTTATCCATCTAAGGAAAAACTTGAAGATACAGAAATATTTGTGGATATGAAAGATATGTTAAGCATCTATGATGAATTATGGATGGAAATAAAAGCTGAAAGATAGAATCAAATGTAGAACCTGAGAAAATATCAGGTTCTTTTTGTGTTTTATGTAACTATTATGGGTAAATAATATTACAAATATATTTTGTTGGAGGTATAGTATGAGACAGGTTAAATATGTTATTATTGGGAATGGCATTGCTGGATTATCAGCTGCAAAGGAAATAAGAAAAAAGGATAATGAAGGAAGTATTTTAATGATTTCAAGGGAAGCTTATTTAACCTATTATAGGCCCAGACTTACAGAAGGATTGTGTGAGGAAATCAAATCTCAAGATATTCTAGTAAATAAGAATGACTGGTATGAAAAAAATAATATTCAGGTAATGTTAAATAGCTATGTAGAAAGAATTGATGTAAAAAACAATGAGATAGTTCTATCAAAAGGTGAGCATATTGGATATGAAAAGCTATTAATTGCTACTGGAAGCAATCCTTTTGTACCACCTATAAAAGGAAAGATAAAACAAGATATTGTTGCTTTAAGAACACTGGATGATTTGTACTATTATAAGGATTGCTTGAAGAATTGGCAGAATGTTACCGTAGTTGGCGGTGGACTATTGGGCCTTGAAGCAGCTTGGAGCATCAAAAAACTGGGCAAAAATGTAAACATAGTTGAATTTGCACCTTATCTATTGTCTAAACAGCTTGATGAGGAGATTTCAAGAAAATTGGAGAAGAAATTTAACGATGTGGGGTTTAACATATACCTTTCTTCTACTGTTGAGGAAATGTTTGAAGATGGCACTATAATATTAAATGGAGGAAGGAAGATAAAAACTGATGGAATTATATATTCTATAGGTGTAAGGCCAAATTTGGATATAGTAAAAGAAGCAGGAATTAATTACAACAGGGGAGTTATAGTGGATAAGTACTTAAGGACTAATGTAGATAATGTATATGCAGCTGGAGATGTGATGGAGCTTAATGGGGTTGTAATGGGACTATGGAGTCTTGCAAGTGAACAAGGAAAGGTTGCAGGAGAAAATATGACAGGGGAAACAGTAGAATATATATGGCCTAAGCCATATACAATGTTGAAATTAGGAGATATTCAAGTATTTTCAATAGGGGATATTACAGGATATGATAAGATATATGAAGTAAAAAAAGATGATAATATACATCATAAATTCTTTACTAAGGATGGAAAGCTTATTGGAGGCATACTCTTTGGAGATACAAAGGATATGGGTAAGCTTAAAAAGGCTGTACTTGATGGAGAGGATATTGAGACATATTTAAAAGGATAATAAAACGAAAAAGTGTGATATATCACACTTTTTCGTTTTATAAGTTAATTTTTTATAAAGGTATTTATGTTTTACACTATTTTGTTACTTCTACAGAATCTCTTATTGGTTCTGGTGGAACACTTATACCACTGCCTGGACCTGCAAATACTGTTGCACTGATACCTGTTAAAATGCTAATGATTGTTAGTAATGCTACTAGTTTTTTCTTCATATTATATCTCCTCCTTTTCCAAAATACTTTTAATTAAATAATTAGCATCCCAATTCTTATTTTGACAGATTAAGCTATGTATAAATTTTAAAGTTACTGCAAAATTTTCATTAATATTGCAGTTAATAATATCCTTTTCATATTTCTTTAATAGATTATCTACCTTTTCATACTCCTCATTTTCTATATAAAGGTCCAATAAAAGAGAAAGGCTTTTTGAAAATGAATTTTCAGCATTAATTTCATATGATAAAGTCATGGTTTTAACAAGATATTCTTCATAAGAGTCATTATTTCCTAGATATTTATATGTTCTAGCTACAGAAAGCAATAATTGCACAGTGTAATAGGAATGTTTATCTACTTTAGGTAAATACTCTATAAGTTTATTGTGATATTCTATTACTTTTTCCTTTTCATCCTTGTCTACAAAAATGCGAAGTATGTTTATATAAGATAGGCACATTTCTTCAATATCATTTTCGTCTATTATTGATAACAGTTTTTTAAAATTTCTTAATGCACCATCAAAATTATTAATTTCAGAATTACATATGCCTTCTAATAACAGTATTCTTCTCATTTCTCTATAATCATCAAAGGCTATATAGAATTTTGCATATATTATGTGGTCTAAGGCTTTATTGTAGTCTTTAAGATAATAATAGGATAGAGCAGAATTGAAGTGAAATATGCCCTTGTATTTCTCTGTAATGTCTTCTTGTGTTGTTATGGCAAAATCGCATAATCTAATAGCTTCTTGATATTTCTTTGTAACTATACAGTTATATACCAACTTTAAGATAAGCTTGTACCTTTCTTTCATATTAGGATATTCATAGGAAACTTCTAGTGCCTTTATGTAATAGTAATACTCCCTGTTCAAATCCTTTGCATTGTAAAAAATATCTCCTAAAAGCTCATAAATTTTAACTTTCTTGTCTATAAAATTCCATTTGTTCAGGAAATTTTCAATTTCGTTCAATTTTTCTGTTTCCAAATCATAATTCTTTTCTTCTAAATGTTTCCTTAGTATATTGATATATTCATTAGCTTTTGCTCTGGATTCATATCTTTCAGGGTTTAAAATGTCTTCAGCTTGTATATAAATATCTTCTCCTCTTTTTGCTAGTATTGCATTGATATTCTTTGATATTATATTAGCCACATTATGATAGATGGGAGTCTTGTTATTTTCCATTAGACTGATTAGGTTTCTAGTAACGTCTTCTCCTGCAATATCATGTTGTTTTAAGTTTAAGTCTTTTCTTATTTTCTTCAGATTTTGACCTAAATTCATATTTTTCATAGCCCCAACCTTTTCTATCCTATTTATTTCTCATTTAATATATTAATATGATAGCATATAAAAACAAAAATGTAAACATATTTACGTGATATTTTTGTCAGATTATTAAATCTATTTATACCATGCTATATTTACAATGTTGTAAAAAAATGAAATAATAATTGTATATAAGTAGCCTTGGAGGTGTAAATATGGATATAAAGTTTTGCGGTGCTGCAAATGTAGTAACTGGTTCTAATTTTTTGATAACAACAGATGAACATAAGATTTTGTTGGATTGTGGGATGTTTCAAGGCGGAAAGGAGCTTGAAAGGTTAAATTATGAGCCTTTTCCTTATAATCCTGCAGAAATTGATTATTTAATATTGTCTCATGCTCACATAGATCACAGTGGAAGAATACCCAAATTAGTTAAGGAAGGGTTTAAGGGAAAGATACTTTCAACAAAAGCAACCTATGACCTATGCAGGATAATGCTGTTAGATTCTGCAAAAATACAGGAATCTGATGTGGAATGGGAGAACAGAAAAAGATTAAGAGCAGGTAAAGAGCTAATAGAGCCTTTATATACAGTTGATGATGCTGAATTCAGCTTAAAATTTTTTGAAACCTATTTACATGGTCAAAAGATTGGGATAGGGGATGATATTAAAATCAGGTTTAGAGATGCAGGACATATATTAGGGTCTTCTATTGTTGAGCTATGGATTAAGGATGGGCAAGATGAGATTAAGCTGGTGTTTTCAGGAGATTTGGGGATGCCAGACAGACCCATTATAAGAGATCCTGAATATATTGATGATGCTGATTACTTAATAATAGAATCAACCTATGGAAATAGATTGCATGATGAATATAATCAAAGTACAGAAAAGCTTATTGATATAATAAATAAAACCGCTCATAGGGGAGGCACTGTAATTATTCCTTCCTTTGCTGTGGGAAGGACTCAAGAGATTATTTATGGGCTTAATAAATATTATGAAAATAAAGAGCTGGATGAGTATTTAAAGATACCAGTTTATGTAGATAGCCCCATGGCTGTTGCTGCAACAGAAGTTTTTCAGAGACACTCCAGTACATTTGATAGAGAAACAAAAAAACTAATACTTGATGGAGATAACCCCTTTAAGTTCCAAAATTTAAGATATATTACTGACCAAAATGAATCAGTGGCATTAAATAAGAGTAAATATCCAAAGGTTATAATCTCTTCAAGCGGTATGGCTAATGCAGGAAGAATAAGGCACCATCTAAAACATAATATATGGGATGAAAAAAACAGCATTGTATTTGTAGGCTATCAGGCTGAAGGTACCTTAGGAAGAATTATTCTGGATGGAGCAAAGAAAGTTAAGATACTAGGAGAGGAAGTTGCTGTAAATGCAGAAGTATATAATTTACAGGGATTTTCAGGTCATGCAGATCAGAGGGTATTGTTTAACTGGGTTAGCAATTTTAAGAAGAAGCCAGCAAAAGTATTCGTAGTTCATGGAGAGGAAGAATCAGCATTAGCTCTTTCCAAGCTAATTGAGAAGGAATTGAATATTGAAACTGTAATACCAAAATTAGGAGACGTAGTTACTATAGAAAAGCAAAATGTAAGGATAACTAAAGGCAGGGATTTAGCAACTGAAATGTTGAAAGAGAGCATTGAAGAAAAATTAGTAGAATTAAGAAATCAGTTAGAGGCCTTAAATACCAGGAAGGAAGAATTGCTGAAGGACAAGTTGCTGGAGAAGGAATATGATTCACTAAAGAATATATTAATTCAATTAGAAGATAATATGATGGATTTAAATATTATGATAGGAAAGTGAAAATAAAAGATAAAAAATAATTATTATTTATTATAAAATTGAGAATTTCTTTGATATAATTTATATAATATTGTCAATTATTTACTTAAGAGAAAGGAGATGCTAAAGTTGAGTAATTATAGACCAACTAGAGAAGAAGCCTTTGAACTTTTAAAAGAGTATAACAAGGATGAAAGCCATATAAAACATGCTCTTGCTGTAGAAGGAGTTATGATTCATTTTGCTGAACTGCTGGGAGAAGAGGATGTAGAAAAATGGGGGATAGTAGGACTTGTTCACGATCTTGATTTTGAACTATACCCAGAAGAACATTGTAAGAAAACTGAAGAAATTCTAACTGAAAGAAATTGGCCTAAGGATTTTATTAGAGCCATTGTAAGCCATGGATGGGGTATATGTACAGATGTAGAGCCTATAGAGACTATGGAGAAGGTATTATATACAATAGATGAGTTAACAGGACTGATTTCTGCAACTGCCCTAGTAAGACCAAGTAAAAGTGTGTTGGATATGACTCCAAAGTCTGTTAAGAAAAAATGGAAACAGAGTAGTTTTGCCGCAGGAGTAGATAGGGCTGTTATTGAAAAAGGTGCTGAAATGCTAGGTATGGAATTAGAAAAGGTAATAGAGGAAACCATTAGAGGAATGCAAAAAGTAGCTGAGGAAATAGGGCTAAAAGGGAATCTATAATATCAGTAGATTCCCTGATATTATTTTTTAGTTTAAAAAGTAAAATTTATGGTATATATGAGATATGAAAAAGATATTACATATTGAGGAGGAATAATATGGATGAAAAAGTATTAAAGGGTTTAATGGATGCATTTGCAGGAGAATCACAAGCAAATAGAAAATATTTACTATATGCTAAAAAAGCAGAAGAAGATGGATATAAAAATGTTGCCAAGCTTTTTAGAGCTGCTGCAGAGGCAGAGCAAATACATGCTTTTACAGAGTTTAAAACTGCTAATAAGCTTAATGATACAGCATCAAATCTGGAAGATGCTATTAATGGGGAAACCTATGAGTTTACGGAAATGTATCCTGAATTCGAAAAGAATGCAAACAGTGTAGGAGATCAAAAAATCGCTAAATTGTTTAAGAATATTGGACTAGTTGAAGAGGTTCATGCAAACTTGTATAAAGAAGCTCTGGAAGCAGTAAAAGCTGGAAAAGATGTAGAAAATGAATATTACTTATGTCCATATTGTGGATATGTAGGAAAGGAAATTCCTGATAAATGTCCAATTTGTGGTGCATCAGGAGAGAAATTTGTAAAGGCTGAGTAATGGTTAACAAATGATAAATTAATATAAATTGCAAAAGATAAATCTAATGAAAGATACAAAAGATAAGCAGTATAGAATAAAAACAGAAAATCCTTCAAATGAAAGGATTTTCTGTTTTTTATTGGCAAATAACATATGAATATTTAAAAAGCAATTATTTAAACTATAAATACACTGGATAAATCACTATAGTTTAAGGAAGATAAAGAATGAAGCAAGTAAGGAAGTACTTATTTCTACTAGTAATAGGCGGTAATTTATACTATATACTTGAAGTTATCTGGAGGGGATATTCACATTTTTCAATGTTTTTGCTTGGAGGGTTGTGTTTTATATTAATAGGTTTAATAAATGAAAGCCATGCTACATCAAATTTGCCTTTAATAATGCAGCAAGCTATTGCAGCTATAATAATTACTTTACTGGAATTTGTCTTTGGGTTGATATTTAATATATATCTAGGGCTGGGTATTTGGGATTACAGCAGTTTAAGGTTTAACTACATGGGGCAGATTTGTTTAACCTTTAGCATATTATGGTTTTTTCTATCCTTGCCTGCCATTATGCTTGATGATTACTTAAGGTACTGGATTTTTGATGAGGAGAAGCCCAAATATAGATATTTTGGTTTTTATAGAAAGAGAGTGTAGGGTATCAAAGTTGGAAGAGGAATTAGACAAATAAGGTGTAATGCAAAAAGGATAATAAGGAGGAATACATATGACTAATAATGCGGAAACTATAAAAGCACTTAATGATTTACTGCAAGGAGAATATATGGCTGTAGAAAGCTTCAATAATTTTATTTCAAGATTAGAAGATAAAAATACTAAAAAGCTATTTCAAGAAGTTCAAAAGCAGCATAGAGAAAACATTGAGAGGCTTTCTAGGTACATACAGGATATGGGAGGTCAACCTGAAGAAAACCTTGGTATGAAGGGTATAATGGGGGATATTAAGCTTAATATGGACTTGGGCTCTAGCTCAGATAGTAAGGAGATTGTGAAAAAAGCTATTGAAGGAGAGACTAAAGGGATTAATATGGCAGAAAAAGTTTTGAGAGGGGATTTGGATGATAGATCTAGAGGTATAGCTGGCGAAGTTCTTCAGAAGGACAGAGCATCTATTGAAAAACTAAAAAGTTTGCTATAGAAGTTTTTAGAGAATTTATATATAAAGTTGAGAATGCCTATTTATATCCTTATATTAATTTTCTATACCCTCTATAGAATATTAGTAATATGTCCGATATATTTAAATATAAATAAATAAAGGGGGAATATTGCTTGAACAGAAGTGAAAGAATATCAAAAGTATTATTGGATACAAGATTGTTTGTACCTGGTACCATATATGATTTGGATGATATATATGATGTTGTTGAAAAAAATGCTGAGCTGTATGATGAAGACTATGAAATGGAGAATAGTAGTAATGATTCAAAGTGGAAACATACAGTTAGAAGATTATTACAGGAAGTTGATGGGAAGCGTATTATAGGTGGAACTCGTATAGTTACCTATCACGGAAATAAGAGATATAGTTTCTCATAGTTATATATTTATGTTTTTAGATCTAGCTAAAAAGAACTTGCTTAAACAGGTTCTTTTTATTTTGCATTTTCAAAGTTCAGAATGAGGAGAGAAAAAGAACGAAATAGCTGAATTTTCAAGTCAAATGAAAGGCACTTATAAGAAATTATAGTGTTTATGAGTTATTTTCAACGAGGTTAAAGATTAATTAATATAGTAGAAGAGAAAATAAATACTGGTTCATATAATAGTATAGAGTACATGACTACATTATAGCAGCTATGATTATTACTTTCTTAATTATTTTAAGTAGTATCTCGAAAAGTAACTAAGAATGTGTAGGAAAATTTTAATAAAAGATAATACTGGAAAAGCCATAGATAAATTAAGAGTTAAAATAACATGAACTTTGAAAAACGCATATTGTAGTGATTGGATAACCTAAAAAAGGCATAGCAAACTAAGCCCTTAGAGATGAGGCCTTAAAAAAAAGATATGAATATTACAAGCAAATATTTACGCTACTTGCTCTAGTAAAGCTACAAAGCTAAACTTCAGATGCTTAATCCATGCATCTAGATGGATATTAATAACAGCAAAGGTAGCTATGCTAAACCTTAATTTAGAGCTTTGTGATTTCATACTTTCAATGTGGTAGTCAATAAACATTTTTTTATTCGAACGTTCAACGGATGTTCTAGTTTTGAATTTATCTTTGAAAGCTTGTGAATGTCTAGGTACAGGAGGAAACATTCTAAGGTCATAATCTGGTTTTAAATAGACTACCCTACCATAGGTGCTATTAGAACATTTACATTCTTTTGGGGGTTCTTCACCATGACAAGCAAACCAACAACGATATTTAATACCTTTAGGCTTACTGTATCCCCAGTTGTAATATGGAATTCCACCAGGACATATAGGCCTTCCTTTATCATCAAAGCAAAGAATACCTGGATGTTTGTAATTAAACTTCGCTTTTGTTCTTGAATCTAGGGATATGAAAGGAAGCATATCATAATGTTTTAGTAGTTTATAGGTTGGATAATTATCCATAGCTCCATCAGCAATAAAACTTTTAAACTTTAAATTAGGATACAATTCAAGGATATCTCTTAAAGCAAAAACAGTGGTAACACTATCATGGCGCTTAGCTTGGACTATTTTAAGATATATGGGGAGATCGTTTGGACTATCAGAGGCAGTGACATTAAACAATGTATCACCAAAGAACCATCGTTCACGATAGCTATCCCAACCCCATGTAGCATCAGGATCTGAATATTTTCTAGGACATTTACAATTGTAGATACCCTTAGACCTGCAGTTGCAAACCTTTACACCATAATGACTTGCACCTGAATAATAAGGAGAGCCATCAAAAGCAACAGAAGTAGAAGATGTATTACCTAAGAGTCCTAATTCTCCAGAATAATCAACAATACAACGAGCTAGGAATTTCTGAAGAATTTCTTCTGGTCTAAACCTAGGTAATCCTTTTTTAATAAGTCTATTAACAAGTTTCTTAACAATACCACTTCGCCTGTTTGGTAGTTTCTGATTAGCTTTTAACTTTTTCCTGGGCTTAGGATGGAATTGTCGTGGTCTAATTTTTCTTTTAATATGTTCCTTATGAGAACTAAGCCATAGCCTTGTTAAAAGATCATAGTATGAAGCTGTAGATGGTGCTTTTTGGGTTTCAAACCCACAAACGTCAAATAAAAAATCGTCAGATTTAACTTTTTCAGCCCAATTTGTGATAGAATATTCCTGTAGATCAAGCATTAAAACTAATGAGCGAATTATTCCCTGTTGATTTTTGGTTGGGCGACCAAAATTGGGATATAACGGCTTGACTATGGGAAGCAGGTTATCAAGGTTAAGAAGATAAAGCTTGGAAATGGACTTATCTAAACTAACCAACCTGCTTCTTTGTGTTTTTTGGTATAAGAGAAGTTTAAGTTTAAGCCTTTCCTGATAATCTTTGTGAAGTTGCCAATCACCTAACATAATAAAACCTCCAGAATAGAATAAGTTAACATAATACTATTTTGAAGGTAAATGCGTTTAAAATTAAGCTGTAAAATATGCTAAATTAGATCAATGTTTCCAGTATGTTCTGCTGATATTGATGTTAAAAATAGGGGTGAAGCTTTATAGCTAGCTCTTAAAATAAAGTAAAGTACGGCTCTCAGGCTTTTCGAGAGTGTACTATAATATAATGAGGGGTAAAGGTCTCTTTATGGCTATAGATTATAGGGAAAGCATCGAAACCCCCGATAAAGAATA